>Ga0310082_100002_pt1 | contig 36976 bp, 35 predicted proteins | sample LakEriER1LargeC7_FD_194437 | JGI IMG/M metagenome (GOLD analysis project Ga0310082, IMG submission 194437) | Enriched freshwater cyanobacterial communities from Lake Erie, Ontario, Canada - ER10.Large.C7 | ecosystem: Environmental > Aquatic > Freshwater > Lake | place: Canada: Ontario | collected...
GATGGAAGGCGCGGTGCCCGCACTCGTGGGCAATGACCCAGCAACCTGACGCCACTGTTCCCGTCACCACGGCGTAGAGCAGCCAGAGGGGAGCAGCCTGGAGTTCCAGGGGTATTAGGGTTCCCAACCCATAGGCCAGAACAGATAGGCCCAAAGACATGGCCAGGCTTCCCCAGGCTTTAACCGGCTTGATCTGGGTTAGCTCAAATGGGAGGCAGGCCAGCAGCTCGGCTTTGCTGGGATAGGTGGGTGTTGACGTTGGAGGTTGCCCGGGGGCGCGGGTTTGCTGGGAAACGATTGGGGTCAATGAAGCTGCCGCAGGAGAAGGGGAATGAAATCTGCACCAAGATTTCTTTTTAAATCATAGGAATCGGCAGCTTCCGCCCGCGTCGTGGTATAAGCGATTTTTTCCGCAGCATGCAGCTGGAACAAAGCCCTAACAAGGCCGCTGGCCGTGGGTGCAGAAGTCAGTAGCTTGAGCCCCCTTTCGGCTGATCAAGGCGAAGTTTGCCTGAGGCTTGAGCAGCAAGTTCGTCTTTCAGAAGACTTAGATCAGGGGGCTTGGCAAAATCCAATCAAGATCAATACGGCTGCCCTTACTAATCTATTGCGAGTACCGAGTCAATTGCTTCTTACGATTTGACCATGGGATTGGCTCGCCTTTTGGACATCAATCAGGCCAAGGAAAAAGGCAAGCCTAAGCGTATTAGTTAAAATCGATTGATTCATGATTTGAGGTTATTGGACTTGATCAATACCAGAAATTAAACGCCAAGGGAGCTCACGCCAGCATCGTTGTTTAAAGCCTGCTTGAGTAAGGGCTGTTCCTATCCGTAGCAGCATAAACTCCAAGCAAACCCGCCTAACGATTGAAACAACGAGTTATCCCGTGCAGAATGTATTAGCCTAAGGCCCTATTGGCGCCAAGTTAAGGGATTAATTGTAAGCAATTAACATTTCCGGCTTACGCCGTTTACATCTAAAATTTTCAGCAGACGGGCGCAATCTGCTTTTGCGACAGGGTCATAAGCAACGTCCGCCTCAACGCTGCCAAGGGAGCGTCTGGGCGCAAAGCTTAAGGCCAAGACTCACTTGCCGTAGCGGGCGTAGGCCTCCAGGCAGAGCTGCCACCATGGGGCGCTTCCAGTATAAAGATCGAGCTCCGCGTCGCTGAACGAGAGGATTGTCTGTGCCTGGTGGCGAACCATGTCCGCTGGCGTGAACTCGAAGCCGTGCTGATTGGCGACGGCTACTAGCTCCTCGACGTTGGTCGATGCCATGTTCTGATTCCGCATCGATTCGTTGGTGCCCGTCTCGACGAGAAACCTGACGATCTGTGACGTGGCGGCGGCGGAAGGTCCGGTTATTTCCACAAAAAGTAAAAATTAGAGTATCTATAGTATCGTTGAAGGTAAATATTCTGATCGCCTCATCAGTGATGCTTATCGTTGTGCATGCGAAGCCCCGGCGGCAACGCTGATCTCCTGGGTGACGATCAGCAGACCACTGTCACCCTTCCCCTGCGCGGGCCCTTGACCAGACGTGCCGGAGCCCCTAGAAGCGCACCAGTCGCGAGGATGCCTTGGCCAGGCAGCATAATGTTGTTGCCTAGGTGCTGCCAATCGATCTGAACTTGGCTTCGTAGCTCAGGACAGTCTAGGGGTTCTCCTTCGTCCTATCTGAGCTACTATTTTATTGAAGACTGCTTCTTTGATACTGTGCATGCCCATCAAGGTTGCAGTGCCAGCTTGGTTTGGATCTCAACTTGACGGGTTTTCTGATACACAGCGAATGAAGAGCCTCCTGGGCCGGCCTGGGTTTTAGCGGCTGTTCGTTACGCCAGCCCAGACGGTTTTGAGCAGTCGCTCGGTGCCTGCGGCATTGAGGGGTCTGCCAAATAGGTAGCCCTGGCCGTATTCGCAGCCCATCTCCTTGAGCACATCAAGTTGGTGCTGGGTTTCGATTCCTTCGGCCACCACTGCCATTTTAAGGGCGTTGGCCATGTCAATCACCGCCTTGACAATCACGCCATCGCCGTTATCAACCGAAAGGCCATCGGTAAAGGAGCGATCAATTTTGAGCACGCCAACCTGGAGATTTTTAAGGTAACGAAGGGAGGAGTAGCCCGTGCCGAAGTCATCAATGGCCATGCGCACGCCCAAATTCTCCAGCTTGTTGATACAGGTTGTGGCCAGCTCTATATCGTCAATGAGGGCGGTTTCGGTGATTTCTAGATAAAGATTAGCAGGTTGAACTTGATGGGTCTTAATGGCACTGGCAACCCGATCGGAGAGGGCCAGATCAAGCAGACTGCGGGCCGAAATATTGACAGACAGAGTGAGGAGCTTTTCCGGACACACCAGATTCCATTCGGTGATTTTCTTGCAAGCTTGTTCAAGAACTTGGGCATCAAGATCAACGATGAGGCCGGTTTCCTCAGCAATGGGGATGAAGTCTGCAGGATTAAGCAAACCCTGCTGGGGATGGATCCAGCGCACTAGGGCTTCAAAACCACTGATGCGGTTGGTCCAGAGTTCCATAATCGGCTGGAAATAGCACTCCAATTCGCCATTGGCCAGGGCGCGGCGCAGTTCGGACTCCATCGAAGTGCGTTGCTGGGCCGATTCGCGCATGCCCTGGTCGAAGTTGATCACACAATGGCGACCCTTTTGCTTGGCCTCATACATGGCCAAATCGGCATTTTCCAGAAGAGAATCCGCGGTGTCCCGTGGGTTGGCATAGGCCAGGCCAATGGAGGCCGAATGGGAGAGAAGTCGTCCGCCTAAATTGATTGGGATGCTGATTTCAGTAATGATTCGTTCTGCCAGTTTTAAGGCTTGATAGGCCAGGTCGTAGCGACAGACCACGATGAATTCGTCGCCGGCTAGGCGAGCCAGAATGTCCTGGGGGCCAACCAATTGCCGCAGGATCCTCGCCACCGTGATCAGGAACTGGTCGCCTGCCACATGGCCATAGGCATCATTGACATTTTTGAAGCGGTCCAGATCGATAAATAGAACCGCAATCACGGTTTCAGCCTGGGGCAGTTGCTGGTTCTGCTTCAGCCAAAGGCTGAGCTGTTCGAGGGCCATCTCCCGGTTCGGTAGCCCGGTGAGGCTGTCATGGGTGGCCCGGATCATGGCCGCCCCATGGGCCTGGCGTTCTGCTGTTAGGGCCCTCCAGCCCCTGGAGCCGATCTGGATCGTGCGGCCAAAAGCCGCTAGCAGGTCCCGTTCTGCCGGGCTAAGGGGTTGGCCGAGGCGACCGACGATCAGTTGCTCCTGGTTAGGTAGGTCAAGCCAGGTGGTTTCAAGAACTCCAAGGCGCAGCTCCAGGGTCGGGGGTTGGTGCTCCCTGGCCTGGAGCACCAAGGCGCGATCACTGGGGATGAGACCTGGCGATTCCCGGATCTGGCCATCGGCAACCAGCACCACCACTTGGGCCCCCAGGGCAGCAGCCACTTGGTCAAGGGCGTTGACCACAGGATGGCTCTGATCTGGATCGAACAGGGAGATCAGCTTGGTTAGTTGATTCAGGGACTCGGCCAGCTCGCTCACAGCTGGCTCATGTTTAGGAACTCCAGGCTTGAAGTCACCATGGGCTGAAGGGATGACCTCATTAAGGGGCACGGTTGTAACGGTACGACGGGGCTAGGCCGAAACGGCAATTAATTTTTAACACTAACTTACTTCTCCCCCCTTTTGTCAAGGATGAGTGAGGCTGGGCCCCGCTAATGGAGGTGTTTAAAACCCTAGTAAATGCCTTGGGGCGGAAGCGCCTGGCCCCGGTTTGATGCTTGCTCACGTGCCCGACTCTCCTTTGTTTCGGCCGGTTCGAGGTCCGAACAAAAGCGAGCACCCCCCTGGCATCAAGTGAAGGCCAGGGCCAACAAAGATGTTCACTCATAACTTATTGCATGAATTGCAATAAGCGGATTTTGTTCGAAGGAATTGCTTGCTTAGGCGACTTTGCTTGCTTGTCGATTGCCCTATTCCATCCCCTTTGGGGGGTGGCGCCTGTTCTCAGGTAAACCTTCGTTGGAGGGTATGGGGGACCTGTCCCCGTTATGCGGCGTTGATCAGGGTGTCCACGGCGTTCTGGAGCGCCTCCCGATCCAGGCTGGTCGTGAGGAACACCTCCTGGGCCGAGCTGCCGCGGCGTGCCACCAGCTTCCAGCCACCGATTAGGGGTGCTGAGACCCGCAGGCGCAGGCCGGGGCTTCGCCCCCGGACCCGGCTAATGACTGCAGGGGTGATCGTGTCCACCTGGGGATGGAGCGCCAGCTTGCGGAGCAAAGGGATCAGTCCTTCGACATACGTGCTGTGGGTGATGACCACCCGCCCCATGGCAGCGATTACGGCTGGTGCAGAAATCTAGGCAGAAGGGCTGTGACTTAGAGCCGTTCCAAGGGGGCCATGGTCAAACCCTCTTCGGCCAGCAACTGGTGGTAGTGCTCCGCCTGTTCCAAGGGGCCGCTCCAGGCCACCGCTGACCCCAGGCTGTCGATGCGCTGGGCTAGCTGCCAGGCCCAATCCGGATCCATGCCAGGGATGTGGCGCAGCAGGCTCTCCACCACATGTTGGTAGGTATTGAAATCGTCATCGAGAACGATGACCCGGGCCTGGGGATAGGGCTCCCGCTCTTGGAGGCTGCCATCGGCCTGCCTGGTCTGAGGTGCCGGGGCGAGGGGACGCAGGGGCGTGCTGGTGAGGGCAGGAGCGCTGGTCATGGCCTGGGCTGGCTTGTCTCTGCAGGGCCAAGCCTAGGTACACTGGGCTCACCTTCTTCAACCCCCATGCTGATTACCTTGGGTTGGGCCTCGCTTGCCGCCATTTTCAGCTTTTCGATCGCCATGGTGGTCTGGGGCCGCAACGGCGACGGTACCCTCAAATTCTGAGCCTTGCCTGAGTTTTCCCTAGGCATTCCCACGCTGTTGGCGGCAACGGCGGCCCTGTTGCTTGTTTTCGTCAGTGGGGGGGTGATCTATCTCTCCACCATCGAATGGCGGGATCGCCGCCGCCGTCAAGCCGCTCCCGCCTCCCGTCGTTAATCCCGTTGGGATTGCCCGGCCAGCCGTTCCAGTTTTGGTTGTTTTCTTTGTTGCCTAGGGATTCGCTGAGCGGTTCTCGATTGACTTGCTTGCTGTGGGCCTTCCTTTGATTGCCCCTCCTCTGCCGATCGAGCGCCCTTTGGCCTTTACTCCTAGGAGGCCCTGATGACGCTTGCTCGCCTACGGCCTCCTTTGTTGGCCACTGGTCTCACCCTGGCCCTCTTGCTGGCTGGGCCCAGCTGGCTGATATGGCGCACCCCCCGAAGCCACGCTTCTGGTTTGGAACGGTTGGCCGCTAGCGCCGCCCTGCTGCAAAGTTTTCGCAGCGGGGATCTGGCAACGCCGCCGCCCCTATGGAGTCAGCGGCTTGGCCCAGGCCTGGCCCAGCAACTCTGGCTCCGCCCTTCGCTCCTGTGGTGGCAGTTCTGGGGTGGCCATGGCGATGGGGCCGAGTTCCTGGTCCTGCCGGCCGGCGCCTTTGGCGGCGTGAAACCACTGCCGCTTCCTCCTAAGGCCCTGCAGGTGGACGACCTGGTGGTGGTGGCAGCCGATCCCCTCAACCGCCAGTGGTTGCAAGACCAGTTGCGGCTCAAATTCGCGCCGCCCCAGGGCCAGCAGCGCCATTGCCTCAACCAGCTCAAGAGTTCGGAAGCCGTCTATTGGGGTGGTCCCACCCTCGGCGCAGTGCTGGGACCGCTAACTCCGTTGTTCCTGCCCTTTCAGCAGGGTTGCTTTGTTTTGGCCGGTGAGGGGAAGGCCCTCACCTGGCAGGGCCAGGCCAGTTCCCTTGGTCCCAGCCCCGCCGGCCCTGGAGGGCGATCGGCCCCGTTGATTGAGCCAACCGCCTTCCAGGGCGCCGATGCCCTACTGCTCTTGCAGGGGGGGCGGCTGGCACCCCTCGTCGATGGGCTTTTAGCCAGTCGCCTTGTGAGCGAGCCGCTTCAAAAAAGCTACGGACTGGGTCCGGCCCAACTGGGCTTGCTGCGCCAGGCTCCGTTTGAGCTCAGGCTCCGCTCCCAGGCCCAGGGTCCCTATCAGGCCAGTCTGGAGTTGCAACTGGCCCTGGGCGCCAACGCGTCCGACTGGCGGGCCCTGCTGGCTGGGCTGCGTAAGGGCTTACTGGCCCAGGGGCTGGAGGAGAAGGAAGCGAGTGCCCAATGGCAACGCCAGGGGATGGGGGACCCCTTCAGCGCAAGCACCTGGCAGCGGGGCAATGGCACCGTTGTAGGTGGCTGGCGCTGGCTGAACCGGCCCCCCGGTCGCTCCCAAGGGGCCAGCGGACAGATCCAGCCGCGGATGTTGTTGGTGTTCCTCGGGCCCGAGCCCAAGCTGGAACAGGCAGGTTCCACAAGCCTACTTACCTTGGATCCTGTCCACCGTGGGACTGCCGGCATGCTGGGCCTGTGGGCCCAACCCCAGGCCTTGCACCGCCTCGGGCTATTGCCCCAGGGAATCCCGCCCCTACTGAAACGCTCCAGGTCCTTACAGATTTGGGCCAGGGCCCTTGATGGGGATGGTTGGTCCTCGGGCCATGGACCAAGCCAGTTGACCGGACGACTGGAGTTGCCCTAAGGCGGGCAGCGGTGTTGAGGGCTGCTGGCTCCCTTGGCTTGGCTTGCAAGGACCAGCTGGTAACCACTACTGGAAGTGTTGGCAGCCCTTAGGGGATGGTCGAATCGGGATCGGCTGGGGCCTGCGGGGGCGTTGCCGGTTGGGTAGCGGCCTCCTGCTGGCGCTCGCGTCGGCGCCGATCGGCCGCCAAGGTTTCTTCCATCAGCTCAACGGCTTGGGCCATCTTCTCCACATTGGTGGCGTAGAGGCTGAGGTCCTTATCGAGGCGCGACTTAAGCAAACCCATGGCCTCACCGATCTCGTGGGCGGATTGCCTTAGGGCTGCCGGTTCAAGCGCATCGGCACCGGCGGCCTGCTGCAACAGGGTTAGGAGCCCCACAGCAGCAAGACGGGAATAGTGAAAATCGGGTTGCTTAACGGCACTGAGCACTTGGGCGATGGCTACCGGTGCACCCTCGCCGCCGCTGGTCAGCCAGCCAGACACCTCTTCGAGACTGTGGTGTCCCACGGCCGCCACCATGGATTGGCGCTCTTGCTCAAAATCGGCAGCCGAATATCCGGAGGAGCCGCAGAGGGCCCCAAATAGGGGCTGGCGCTGTTCCACGGGCCGGTAGCCCTTCGAGAAGCTCTCAAACACCTGGGTCAGACCCACGGCGAAGAGGCCCTCGGGGCGAAAGCCCTTCTGATGGCTCAACAGATGCAGTTCCACCAACAGCTCATCGACCATGCGGCGATAGAGCGGCGCGATCACGAAGGGGAAGGCGCGATGGAAGGCGCGCTTGCTGTCAGCGACGGTGAGGCAGGCGCCCACTCAGTTCAGGCCATGGTCCGACGACGATAGCGCCGTGCCACCCCGGCCGATGGGTGGGCCGCCCTCGGTAGGATCGGGTCTGGAAGTCCCTGATGAGCCGATGATCCCGATCGTGATCGAAGAGTCCGGGCGGGGTGAGCGCGCCTTTGACATTTATTCGCGCCTGCTCCGCGAGCGGATTGTTTTCTTGGGAGAAACGGTGACAGCCGAGTCGGCCAACCGCATCGTGGCCCAGTTGCTGTTCCTTGAAGCCGAGGATCCCGAGAAGGATATTTTCCTCTATATCAATTCCCCCGGGGGCTCTGTCTATGACGGCCTCGGTATTTTTGACACCATGCAGCACATCAAGCCGGATGTGCAGACCGTCTGTCTTGGTTTGGCCGCCAGCATGGGCGCCTTTCTCCTGTGTGCCGGCACCAAGGGAAAACGCAGCAGCCTGACCCATTCACGCATCATGATCCACCAACCCTTGGGTGGCGCCCGCGGCCAGGCCAGTGACATCCGCATTCAGGCGGACGAAATCCTCTATCTAAAGGACAAGCTCAATACCGAGCTAGCCGACCGCACGGGTCAACCCCTAGAGCGCATCAAGCAGGACACGGACCGGGACTTCTTCATGTCTCCCCAGGAAGCGATTGGCTATGGCCTGATCGACAAGGTGATTGACAAGCGTCCGATTCGCCCAGTCTAACTAGTAGTCCGTTGGGGCGTTTGCCCCTATTCCTAGGGGTTAAGTTCCCATTTAAAAAGCCCTGTCCTGATTATCCAGGCAAGGGCTTTTTTGTTAGGGACGGCCTAGGCAATCGGGTCTTTGCCGGGACCTTGGTATTTAGCTGGCCCCGAGCACGGGGGTGAAGCGTTCCTTGATGGGCACCTCCGTAAATTCGGACACCAAGGCGACGAATTCATCGCCATCGAGGCTTTCTTTTTCAATCAGGAGCTCCACGACCCGGTCCATGCAATCCCGGTTGGCATTCACCAGGGCGAGGGTGTCGGTGTAGCAGCTTTGAACGATCTTGCGCACGGCGTCATCGATGCGGCTGGCGATCGAATCGGACATCTCGCTGCGGGTCATCAGATCGCGGCCTAGGAAAACCTCCTGGTTACCCGCCTCCAGGGACATGGGACCCAAATCACTCATGCCGAAGCGGGTCACCATCTGGCGGGCCATGGAGGCCACCTGCTGGATGTCGCCGCCGGCCCCGGTGGTGACCTCGGCGTAGCCAAAGACCACGGCTTCGGCGGCCCGGCCGCCCAAAGCACCCATGATCCGGGCCCGCAGCTGGGAACGGCTCACGAGCATCTGGTCTTCGTCGGGGGAGAACCAGGTGAGGCCCTGGGCCTGGCCCCGGGGGATCAGGGTGACTTTCTGCACGGGGTCGTGCTGTTTGACCAGGGTGCCAACTAGGGCGTGGCCTACTTCGTGGTAAGCGATCAGACGCTTGCTGCGGCCATCGGTGAGCGGTTTGCCCTCCATGCCGGCAATGATGCGATCGACGGCATCGTCAATTTCGGCGTTGCCTGTGGCCTCCTTGCGGCGCCGGGCCGTGAGAATCGCGGCCTCATTCAGCAGGTTTGCCAGATCAGCGCCCGTAAAGCCAGGGGTGCGGCGAGCCACGGCCTCAAGCGACACGTCCTCGCCCAGCTTCTTGTTGCGGCTGTGGACTTTGAGGATGGAGATCCGGCCCTTGATATCGGGGGCATCCACCATCACCTGGCGATCAAAGCGGCCCGGACGCATCAGGGCCGAATCGAGCACATCAGCCCGGTTCGTGGCGGCAATGATGATGATGCCGCTGTTGCCCTCAAAGCCATCCATCTCGGTGAGCAGCTGGTTGAGGGTCTGCTCCCGTTCGTCGTTGCCGCCGCCAATGCCGGCGCCCCGCTGGCGGCCCACCGCATCGATCTCATCGATGAAGATCAGGCAGGGGCTGTTTTCCTTGGCGCGCTTAAAGAGGTCGCGCACGCGGCTGGCGCCCACGCCCACGAACATCTCGACAAATTCCGAGCCCGATAGGGAGAAGAAGGGCACGCCCGCTTCACCTGCAATCGCTTTGGCCAGCAGGGTCTTGCCCGTTCCGGGAGGGCCCACCAGCAACACTCCCCGGGGGATCTTGGCGCCAACGGAGGTAAAGCGCTCGGGAGTTTTCAGGAAGGTGACCACCTCCTGCAGGTCTTGCTTGGCTTCTTCAACGCCAGCCACATCGTCAAATTTGACGCCCGTTTCGGCTTCCATCGCGAAGCGGGCCTTGGTCTTACCAAACTGCATGGCCTGGCCAGGACCGCCGGGCATGTTGGAGGAGCGTCGGGCTAGGAGGATCAGCGAACCAATCAGCAGCAGGGGGAAGGCCAAATTGCCCAGGATTCCGAGCAAGGGCGGTGCGGCTTTGGGCGGATGGATGTCAAAGCTGATCCCCTTGTCCTTGAGGCTATTAATCAGCTCTGGAGCCAGGCCGGGCAGGTCAACGCGCAGCCGCTGGACGCGGTTGTCGAGGTCGGGATCGGAGGCTTCAACCACGGCCGTGCGGCCGCCATCAAAGATGTCCACGGCCGTAACCCTGCCGGCATCGACGTAGTCGAGGAAGCGGCCGTAGGTCATGCGGGCCACGGCGGCATTGCTGGGCGCCACGGTGGGGCTGCCCTGGGCGAGGCGGCTGCCGCCCCCATTCCCCAGGATCTGCCAGCCGAAGAACAGGGCCACCCCAACGGGCAGAAGCCAAAGAGCGATGAGGCGCCAGCGTTGGTTCATGGCCGAGCGGACCCGCGACTTGAATTTGAACGACTGTAAAGCTCGCCCAGGTGCTTTCGGGGCTCTCCGCCTAGGTCCTCAGCCGAGATTGGGCCTGGGGGCCTAGGACTTGCACCAGTCCTCAAGCGCGCCAGCCACCGCCATTGGATTGGCCTCAGCAGGGGTGATTTCGACCGGGGATTCCAGCTCGATGCTCAGTTCGCCCACATCGATCGATTCGATCAGTTCCGGCCCGCCCAGGCCATGGGTCCAGATCTGCACAGAGGCGCTTGTGGGTGCGCAAAAACTCAGCAGTTCAAAAGGGAACACCACCCTTTCCAGAAAATACTCCTGGGGACCGATACAACGCAGGATCACCATGCGATCACTGGCGTTGAGGTAGCCACAGGAGAGCTGGCCCAAGGATTGACCCTTAAAACGAAGTTCTATGAAGCCATTGCCTGGCCTGGGCTTGTGTGCCATTCGACACGCTTTGAGCTTCTTAACGATCTCTTCCTTAATTGGTCTTGGCCTGACTGACTTCGTCCTCGCTTTTAGAGGCTCCGCAGGGCCGTGATCGGATCCAGCCGGGCCGCCCGCCGGGCCGGCACCACACCGAAGAACAAGCCAATCGAGCCGGACACCGCCACGGTGACGACGACGCTGGAGAGTCCAATGGAGGCTGGTAGGGCCGTGAAGCTCGCCACGGCCGTGATGGCTCCCAGGCCGATGGCACTGCCCACGATCCCACCCAGGCTCGAAAGCACTAGTGATTCCACCAAGAACTGGGCCATCACATCGCTGCTGCGGGCGCCCACGGCCTTGCGCAGGCCGATCTCGGCGGTGCGCTCACTCACCGACACCAACATGATATTCATGATGCCGATTCCGCCCACCAACAGGGAGATCGAGCCGATCGCCGCCAGCATCAAGGTCAGACCGCCGGTGATCGTGCCCACGATTGAGAGGGCATCTTTCTGGGAGCGCACGGCAAAGTCGTCATCACGCAGGATGTTATGGCGCTGGCGTAGCAGGTTGCTGATCTGGAACTTGGCGGCGCCAGTGCTGTTGTCATCGCGCGCTTCAACGCTGATAAAGCTGAGGCTGACCCCGAAGGTGGGATCTCGGCCGCTCAGCTTGCTGATCATTGTGGTGATCGGGATGTAAGCGTTTTCGTCCTGGTTGGAGCCAAACACGGCCCCCTTCGGTGCCATCACCCCAATCACCGTGAAGGCCTGGTCGCGGATGCGCAGGCTGCGGCCGAGGGCCGAGCCGACCGGCATCAGTTTCGTGCGCAGATCCGGGCCGATCACCACCACATTGCGGGCCGATTCGAGATCCTGCTCGCTCAGAAAGCGTCCTTGGGCTACCTCAAAGCGGCGCACTGGCAGAAAATCGGGCGTGATGCCTGAAACGGAACTGCTGGAACTGCGGGCCCCCGCCTGCACCACCTCATTAAGGGTGATCTGGGGGACAACCCGGCGCACGCTTGGCACCTGCTCGGCGATGGCCTTGGAGTCTTCCAACACCAGAGTTTTAGGGAAATCAATCCCCTGGCGTCGGGTGTCGTTGTTGCCAGGCACCACGAACAGCACGTTGGCGCCCAGGGTGTTGAGTTGGCCCTCGGCCAGGTTCTGAGCTCCTTTGCCGATCCCCACCAGGGTGATCACCGAGGCGTTGCCGATGACGATGCCCAGCATGGTCAACAGGCTGCGCAGCCTATTGGCCTTCAAGGTGGTGAGCGCCATCGCCACCGTTTCGCCCAGGGGCAACTTTGAGGCCATCGATCGGGGAGGCTGGGGGGGGGATTGTTCTCCGTTACCACCATGGCTGGCGGCAGGGGTCTATCGCTGGTCCGCGCCCAACCGTATGCCCTTGACCTGGCGGAGCTGGCTGGGGATAGGCCAGGTTTAAGCCGCCTAGGCGACGATTCCGACCTTGATCAGGTCGGTGGAGCCACTGACGCCACTGAGGGTGCCAGCGGTCTCAACCACCAGATCGCCGCTGCGGAGCATGCCCATGGAGCGGGCCACATCCATGGCCACTGCGAAGGTGCCGTCATCGTCGGCCTGCTCGGCAACGACCAGGGGGCTGACGCCCCAAACCAATTGCAACTGGCGGGCGACGGTCCCATCGCTTGTGACGGCCAGGATCGGGGTAGACGGCCGGAACTTGCTGACGTTGCGGGCCGTGGCACCGCTTTTGGTGAGGGTGAAAATCGCAGCTGCTTCCAGTTGGCGGGCAATCGTGCTCACCGCCTGGCTGATGGCGTTGGGGATGGTGGAGGCCATGCGGCTGTCCACCGAGCGCATGGGGTAATCACGCTCGATGCGGCGGGCGATCGTGCTCATCGTCGCCACGGCCTCCACCGGGTAATCGCCCACGGCGGTTTCGTTGGAAAGCATCACCGCATCGGTGCCATCAAGGATGGCGTTGGCCACATCGCTGACCTCAGCCCGGGTGGGCCGGGGGCAGGAGGCCATCGAATCCAGCATCTGGGTGGCCGTGATGATCGGAATGCCAAGGCTGTTTGCCTTGCGAATGAGTTCCTTTTGCAGCAGCGGCACTTCTTCGGCCGGCATCTCCACGCCGAGGTCGCCCCGGGCCACCATCACGCCATCGCAGAGGGGCAGGATCGCGTCGATTTGCTCGATGGCCTCGAATTTCTCGATTTTGGCTACCACCGGGGTGTTGTGGCCATGGCTCTTAATCAGGGCTTTGATCTCCTCCATGTCGGAGGGATTGCGCACAAAGCTGAGGGCAACCCAATCGACGTCATGGGCCAGGCCGAAGATCAGGTCTTCCCGGTCCTTGTCGGTGAGGGCCCGGATCGAGAGCTGCACATCGGGGAAATTCACCCCCTTGTTGTTGGAGAGCACCCCCCCCACGGTGACGCGACAGTGCAGGGTCTGCTCAACCGTGTCGACCGATTCGACCACCATCTCAACCCGCCCGTCATCGAGCAGGATGCGGCTGCCGGGGGTCACCTCCTGGGCCAGGTTGTTGTAGGTGACCGTGGCAATGGTCTTGTTGCAGCTCACCTCCCGGGCGGTGAGGGCAAAGGGGTCACCATTGGCCAGGGTGATCGGCCCCTCGGCAAAGCGACCTAGGCGGATCTTGGGGCCTTGGAGGTCTTGAAGGATGCCGATGTGGGTGCCCAGCTCCTTGGCCACGGCCCGGATTGTTTCGATGCGGGCGGCGTGCTCGGCGTGGTCGCCGTGGGAAAAATTCAGGCGGAAGGTGGTGGCACCAGCCAGCACCAACTCACGCAACCGTTCGGGTGATTCGGTGGCGGGGCCGATGGTGGCCACGATCTTGGTGCGACGCGTCAGATCGGGGAGGGCCATTGGCGGGGCCAAAGTCAAGTCGGAAACTACCATCCAGCACCTCCACCCCGGCCCCGCCATGGACCTCAACCAGTACCAGCAGGGGGCCAGGGCCACGGCCCGCTACCCCCAGGTGGGTGCCAACCCCATCTATCCGACCCTGGGACTCTGCGGTGAGGCAGGCGAGGTGGCCGACAAGGTCAAAAAGGTGATTCGCGACGACAACGGCGTTTTCAGTGATCCGGTGCGCGAAAGCCTCAAGCTGGAACTTGGCGATGTGCTCTGGTATGTCGCCCAGCTGGCCAGTGAACTGGGTTTTGACCTCGACACGATTGCCCGCGCCAATTTGGAGAAGCTGGCCAGCCGCGCCGCCCGTAACGTGATCGCAGGCAGTGGTGATCAGCGGTGAGTCAGGAGGCGCAGCGGTTTTCCAGCATTTGGCTGAAGTCGAGCACTGCCCTAGGCCGGCGGTTGCTGGAGTTGCCCCTGCGGGCCGCCTTGGGGTTGGCCGCTGCCGTGCTGTTCGCGATGGTTCTGTTGCCCGGCGCTGCCTGGGCCAGCGACCTGGTGGTGCGGGAGATCCGGCTTGAGCCCTGCCCCGAAGCCGATGTGGGTGCCCAGCCGGAGCAGAAGCGGCCTAGCGGAGCCAGTTGCTACGCCCTGCGGGGCGAGGTGGTCAACCCCGGCAAGCGGCCGGTGGTGGATACCGATGTGTTCGCCCAGATCCTCGATTCCAGCGGCGAGCCCGTGCTCCAGAACCGCTCGCGGGTGGGCTCGATTGGGGATATTCCGCCGGGGGTTTCCGCCTTTGCCCTGCGCCTGTCCGTGCCGGCAGGCACGCCAGGACCGTTGCAGGTGAGCCACGCCAAGGCCAAGGGATTCAGTGCTCCGGTGCGCTCCCGGGCCAGCGAAGACGATGAACTGTTGCCCCTAGAGCAGGCCCTGGTGGCGAACTGAGTTCCCAGCGCCGAAGCAGGCGCCAACAACGGCAGGATCTATACGCCGTAGCCGCTGCCCATCAGGCTCATGCTCAGGCTGCCGAGCAGTTGTTGGGCCAGGTTCAGGGCGAGGAAGGCCACAATCGCCGAGAGATCCAGGCCCCCCAGGGGTGGGATCAGCCCGCGGAAGGCATTGAGATAGGGGTCGGTGATTGAGCTGACGGTGGAGAGCACGGGGTTGCTCCAATCCAGGTTGGGGAACCAAGTCAGCAGGACCCGCACCAGCAGGATCAGCGAATAGATCGACAGGGTGCGGACCAGAACGCTTAGCAACAGGCTCACGGCATCCATGGCGACAAGGGGCGGCTGAACAATGGATCAACTCTATGCACCCAGCCCTGGCTCTTCCAATGCCAAGTCGCCAGGGCCCGCCGCTTCGCTAGCGGCACCCGTTGCTTTGGTTTTCGCCCGATGGGCCGCCGTACCCCGGGGGCTGGGGGGCCGGGCCGGGCCGGCCACGGTGGTGACGGCAAAGGTGCGATGGAACTTTTCGCTCAGGCTCAGCCAGAAGGAGCGGCCCTCGCTTTGGCGCTTGCGTTCGATGAAGTTCTGGGCCAGCAACTCCTTGATGTGGTCGTAGGCGCCGGAGCCGCGCAGCTCCACCAGATCCGACTGCAGGATCCTTTTTTTCAGGGCGATCGTGGCCAGGGTGCGCAGGGCGGCGGTGGAGAGGTCCACCGGCAGCAGGCTTTGGACCAAATCGCCCAGGCTCTCGCGCAGCTGCAGGCTGTAGCGCTGGCCCTCCTGGCGGATTTCCAGGGCCGTGTCCCGGTGGGCGTAGTCGGCCATCAGGGTGATCAGGGCCAATTCGGCCTCCTCCCTGGGGACCACCGCGATCTCCGCCAGGGTCCCCAGGGTGAGGGGCTTGCCCTTCAGATAAAGAATGGCCTCCAGCCTGGCCGGCAGGGATAGCTGCCGGGGGGGCGGCAGCGGCGATGGAGCTGCCAAAACGACTTCAGGCAAGGGCCCAGATTCGTCGGTCTCAAGCGGCGCAGGCCCCTTAAAGGAGGGTTCAGGGCTGGGCATCAGTGGCTCCAGCGCAGGGATGGGCGCAAGCTATCCCACTGGCCCTGCTGGGACCAGCGCCTGCAGGGTGGTCTGGCGATCGCCGAGGAACAGGGCATAGGCGGGATTAGCGGTTTCATCCCAGTAGCGGTAGGCCAGGCTCGCCAGGAACCCCTGCCATTGCTCCTGTTCCGCCGGGGGCACCTGCACCCCCACCACGATGCGCCCGACGTCGGCGCCGTGGTTGCGGTAGTGAAAAATGCTGATATTCCAGCTGGCCTGCAGGCTGTTCACAAAGGCCATTAGGGCGCCGGGCCGCTCCGGAAATTCGAAGCGATAGAGCAGTTCCTGGCCGAGCACTAGGGCCGAGCCGGCGCTCGCCGGTAGGCGGCCGCCCACCATGTGGCGCAGGTGCAGCTTGGCTAGTTCGTTGCCACTGAGGTCGAGGCAGCCAAAGCCCGTCCGCTCCAGGCTGGACACCAGGTCCGCCGTGTCGGCGGGCCCCTGGGTTTGCACTCCCACAAAGATGTGGGCCAGCCGCGGATCAGCTAGCCGGTAACTGAATTCGGTGAGGCTGCGCTGGCCCAGCAGGCTGCAGAACCGGCGCAGGCTGCCCGGCTGCTCGGGAATCTCCACCGCCAACATCGCTTCGCGCTGTTCGCCCAGCTCGGCCCGTTCGGCCACAAAGCGCAGTCGCTCGAAATTCATGTTGGCGCCGCAGGCCACCGCCACCAGGGTTTGGTCCCGCAGACCTCGCTGCTCGATGTCGGCCTTCATGCCGGCCACGGCCAGGGCGCCGGCGGGCTCGAGGATCGAGCGGGTGTCTTCAAACACGTCCTTGATCGCCGCGCAGATGGCGTCGGTGTCGACCGTGACCATGGCATCGACATGGCGCTGGGCTAGGGCAAAGGTCTGCTCGCCAACCTCCCGGACGGCCACACCATCGGCGAACAGACCCACGGTCTCTAGTCGCACCCGCTGGCCGGCGGCCAGGGAGCGGGTCATGGCATCGGCATCGCTGGGTTCCACCCCCACAATGCGCACCTGGGGCCAGAGGCTTTTGACATAGGTGGCGATGCCGGCGATCAGGCCGCCGCCGCCGACCGCCACATAGATGACATCGGGCGGATCCGAGCACTGGCGCAGGATCTCCAGGCCGATCGTGCCTTGGCCAGCGATCACGTCGGGATCATCAAAGGGATGGATGAAGCTGAGGCCACGCTCCAGCTCCAGCCGGCGGGCTTCGCCATAGGCGGCGTCGTAGGTGTCGCCATGGAGCAGCACCTCGGCCCCTCGAGAGGCCACGGCCCGCACCTTCATCTCCGGGGTGGTGACGGGCATCACAATCACCGCCTTGCACCCCAGCCGCTGGGCGGCCAGGGCTACCCCCTGGGCATGGTTGCCGGCGCTGGCGGCGATCACGCCCCGTTCGAGTTCCGCGGCGTTGAGGCTGGCCATCTTGTTGTATGCGCCGCGCAACTTGAAGCTGAACACCGGCTGCAGGTCTTCTCGCTTGAGCAAGACCCGGTTGTCAAGCCGCCGGGACAGGTTCGGCGCCGGTTCCAGGGGCGATTCGATCGCCACGTCGTAGACCCGGGCCCGCAGGATCCGCTGCAGCATGTCGCCGCAGGGCTCCACCGCCCCGGCGAGGGGACTGGCGATCGGGGTCGGGGCCTGGGCGCCAGGGGGATGGGGCTGGGGATCGCTGCTCATCGCCCCAGTTTGGCAACAGCCCAAGCCCCGGCTCGGGCCTGGAAGCGTGACCGTTGACGTCGATCGATTAGCGGGGCGGCGTAGATTGGACCCCAATGAAGGCATGGGGCATGCATCTCAGCGAGCTGAGTCATCCGAATCAGCTGCATGGCCTCACCACTGCTGAGCTTGAAGGGATTGCCCGCCAGATTCGCGAGCGCCATCTGCAGGTGGTGTCCACGAGTGGGGGTCACCTAGGCCCGGGCCTGGGCGTGGTTGAACTGACCCTGGCCCTCTACCAAACCCTCGACCTCGACCACGATCGGGTCGTTTGGGATGTGGGTCACCAGGCCTATCCCCACAAGTTGGTGACGGGCCGCTACAACAGCTTTGACAGCCTGCGCCAGAAGGGCGGCGTGGCGGGCTACCTGAAGCGCAGCGAGAGCGTGTTCGACCACTTCGGCGCTGGCCACGCCTCCACCAGTATTTCTGCGGCCTTGGGCATGGCCCTGGCCCGGGACCAGCTGGGACAGACCTTTAAATCGGTTGCGGTGATTGGCGATGGCGCCCTCACCGGTGGCATGGCCCTGGAGGCCATCAACCACGCCGGCCACCTGCCCAAGACCCGGCTGATGGTGGTGCTGAACGACAACGACATGTCGATCTCACCGCCGGTGGGTGCCCTCTCCACCTACCTGAACCGCATGCGGCTCAGTCCGCCGGTGCAGTTTCTCTCCGGCAGCGCCGAAGAGGCGGTCAAGAATCTTCCCTTCCTGAACGGCGAACTTCCCGTTGAGCTGGAGCGCCTCAAGGACAGCATGCGGCGCCTGGCCGTGCCCAAGGTGGGCGCCGTGTTCGAGGAGTTGGGCTTCACCTACATCGGTCCGATCGATGGCCACAACATCGGCGAGATGGTGCGCACCTTCCAGGCCGCCCACCGCTGTGAGGGGCCGGTGCTCGTGCATGTGGCCACCACCAAGGGCAAGGGCTACCCCTATGCCGAAGCCGACCAGGTGGGCTACCACGCCCAATCGGCCTTCGACCTCTCCACCGGCAAGGCCTACCCCTCCAGCAAGCCGAAGCCACCCAGCTACAGCAAGGTATTTGGCCAAACTTTGGTGAAGCTCTGCGAACAGGACCCCCGGGTGGTGGGCATCACCGCTGCCATGGCCACCGGTACGGGCCTGGACCTGCTGGAGAAGGCCCTACCCAAGCAGTATTTCGATGTGGGCATTGCCGAGCAGCACGCCGTCACCATGGCGGCTGGCATGGCTTGTGGGGGCTTGCGCCCCGTGGTGGCGATCTACAGCACCTTCCTGCAACGGGCCTACGACCAGCTGATCCACGACGTGGGCATCCAGAAGCTGCCCGTTACCTTCGTGCTTGATCGGGCCGGCATCGTTGGCGCCGATGGTCCCACCCACCAGGGCCAATACGACATCAGTTACCTGCGCTCCGTGCCCAACTTCACGGTGATGGCACCCAAGGATGAGGCCGAGCTGCAACGCATGCTCGTCACGGCCATCCACCACAACGGCCCCTGTGCCCTGCGCATCCCCCGCGGTGAAGGCGAAGGCGTGCCCCTGGCCGAAGAGGGCTGGGAGCAGCTCGAAATCGGCCGTGGTGAAGTGCTCAGCGATGGCGACGACCTGCTGATCGTGGCCTATGGCTCGTTGGTGGCCCCCGCCATGGCCACCGCTGGCCTGCTGCAGGAGAGCGGCGTGCGGGCCGCCGTGATCAATGCCCGTTTCCTGCGGCCCCTCGACCAGGCCCTGATCGCCCCGATGGCCCGCCGCATCGGCCGGGTTGTGACCATGGAGGAGGGCGCTTTGGCTGGGGGCTTCGGTGCCGCCGTGGTGGAGGCCCTCAATGACCTCGACGTGCTCGTGCCGGTGCTGCGCATCGGCATCCCCGATGTGCTGGTGGACCACGCCAGCCCGGACCAGAGCAAGCAGAGCCTGGGTCTTACCCCACCCCAGATGGCCCAGCGGATCCTGGAGCGCTATGGCGCCTCGCTCCAGCGCCAACCGGTCGCGGTCTGATCCTGCCCAATTCGCCCGATTGCGATGTGCTGGTGGTGGGCTGCGGGCCCGCCGGCGCAGAATTAGCCCGGCTATTGGCCCAGGCGGGCCTGTCGGTGTGGCTGGTTGACCAGCTGGCTGACCTGAACCAGGCCGCCTTCAGTAGTGCTGCCCTGCCGCTGGCGGCCCTCGAGCGCTTTTGCCTGCCGGCCTCCCTGGTGGCGAGCCGCTGGCAGGGCTGGCAGTTGCTCGGGCCTGGCGAGGCGGTGCGCCGCTGGCAGGGGGAGCAAACCCTCGGGGTGGTGCTTGATTTCGGCGCCCTGCGCCAGTGGTTGGCCGGCGAAGCCCAGGCCTGGGGTGCCCGCCTGGAGCTGGGCTGCAGGGCCCTTGACCAGCACCAGGGGCCTGATCGCATCAGCACCTTGCTGCGCTGGCGCGATGGCCAGCAGCGCTGGATCGAGAGCCGCTGGGTGGTGGATGCCACCGGCCAGGCCCGCAGCCTGCTGGGGGAGCCGCCGGCCCGAGCAGGCCCCCTGGTGTCCGGCCTCGGGGTGGAGTGGTTACTGGCGGTATCTGCGGCCCAGGAGCAGCGCTGGCGCGGTCAGCTCACTTTTCTGCTGGGCACGGACTGGCTGCCCCAGGGCTATGGCTGGGTGTTCCCGATGCAAGCTGGCCGGCTCAAGGTGGGGGTTTGTCGCCTCCAGGACCCCCGTCGGCCCCAACCGCCCTTGGGCCCCTTGCTGCAGACGATTCTGGCCCGCTGCGGCCTGGCAGGGGCCGAAGTGCTCGATCGCCATGGCGGCCTGATCCGCAGCACCATCGGGCGCCAGGAGCCCCACCGGCGCGGTCGCCTGATCGGCCTTGGCGATGCGGTGAGCACGGCCAACCTGCTGGGCGGCGAAGGGATTCGCCATGCCCTGCTCAGCGCCCGGGTGCTGGCGCCCCAGCTGCTGGCCGCCCTGGCCCCGGGCATCCAGGATCGGGCCGCTGCCCAGGCGCTCGATACCTATCCCCGCCAGCTGCGCCAAGCCCTGGGCTGGCGTTGGGGCCTGAGCGGCCGCCTGGCTAGGCGCACCTGGCTGGGCCTGGATTCGCCGGCGGCCGATCGGCGCCTGGAGCGGTTGCTGAAGGGACTGGCCCAGCACAAGCAGGCCGAGGATCTTTCGGCCCTGCTCTTCGACTACCGCTTTGAGCGTTATGGAGTTAGGGCCCTGCCCTACCTGCTGGGCCTGCGTTGAAGGGTCTGCTTGAAGGCACTAGGGCATCGAAGACCAATCGGCCCAAAAGCACCCTTGCTTCAAAGAATCGGCTTGGTTCGAAGGATTTGGTTAGGTCGATCGTTCGAACCACTATCGAGGCGATAGGGCCTCAGAGCACACCGCGGGAAGCCAGGCCCAAGATGGCGCCCATGCCGAGGACGTGGCCGAAGCTGGTGGTGGCCAGCAGGGAGGCATGGCTCAGGCCGCCGAACAGGGCGGCGCTGGGCAGCTTGGCCCCTTCGTTGGGCTTCCGGATGGTGGCTTTACCGATGCCGATGGCAATCACGTTGGCGGCGATCATCACCAGGGCCACTTTGGGCGACCAGGTGAGGGTTGCCGGGGCGAGGGCAAACAGGGGGGAGAGCATCAAATTCAGGCAACGACCCATCTTCCGAGGCCAGGCCGGCTGGATTGCCCTTGCTTAAGACTTGTTCATTGGCTTGGCGTCCTGGCCTTTCCAGAAGCCCAAGAGCACCAAGCTGTTACTCAAGGTTAAAAACGCCTCAGCGCCGCCGTGGAGCGGATCCACATCGGCGAGTTGCCGGCCGTAGATCTGCTGGGCCACCAGGGCTGCGCCAATCGTGACCAGCACGAACAGGAGTGTGGCGCTGAAGCCCCAAAGGGCCAGCCTTGGGAAGCGGCCGCAGCGCCAGGCCCACCACAGGAAGGCCAGGTAAGGAAAGAGGGAAAGGCCAAAAAGCGGCGCCGGGTCGAAGGCCGCCAGGGCGGTTAGGACGGCGTTAAGGGCCGATGGGGCCAGGGCAGGATCGGCCATGGCTGGCTGTTTAAAGGGGTTGGTTCGGGGGCTGGCCGCTAGCTGCGGCCCGGCGGGCGATCAGCAGGGCGGCCAGGGCCAGGCAACAGTTACCCAGCAAGGTTGCGGCCGCCTGGAACACCACCAACCCCTGAAGCGCAACTGGGTTGTCAAAGAGGTGCCAGGTGCAGGCCGCCATGGCGCTGACCAGGGCGGGCAGCATGGCTAGGGCGAGCCAGTTCCAGGCGGTCTCTGCCTGGAGGCGCCCCCAGCGCTGGATCGCCAGCATCGCCAGGGCCCACTCCAGCACCGAGGTGATGTGGATCCACCAGGTGGGCAGGGAGAGGGCGTGCATGGGCGGGGTTGCGGCAGCCGCGATCAGCGGGGCTGCCAGTCGTCGGCAGGCTCCGGTTTTTCGGTGTCTTTGAGGGAGGGGAAGCTGCTAAGGATCTGGGCCGTGATCGCCTGACGCACCTGGGCCCGGAAGGCCTGGGCCGCGTCGCTGGGCAGCACCGGGTAGGAGCTGGGATCAATGGCTTGGGACCGCAGGGGCTTCCAGCTGGTTTTGGTGCTGGCCTTCAGGGCCTCCAGCGGGGCCTGGAAGTCGAAGGACAGGGTGCGTCCCAGGGCGGCGGCCTGCTCCACCCATTGCTCCCGCAGGGGGATCAACGCCTTGGCCTTGAGGGTGTCGGGTAGGCCCAGCACCGGCTCGTAGTAGTCGAGAGCGCGGAGTTCCTCTTCCAGCAGGATCGGCCAAGCCCCCTGTTCGCCTTCGTCAAGCTCGGTTTCTGGCGGGCTGGCCTTGAGGGCATCGAGGTAAAGGGCCAGCCAGCGGTAGTGCGACTTATCGCGGGTGGCTTTCTTGGCTGCCTTGCCATGGGCCTGAAGTTTTGGCAGGTCCGTATCGGCCTTGCGCAGGAAGATGCGCTCATCGCGCTCCAGGTTGATCGCTCCCCAGCGTTGGCGGTACTCCCACAGCTCTTCGTAGCGGCGCACGTCTTCGGGGGGCCAGCCGATGCCCTTGAGTTCTTCGGCGCGGCATTCATCAACCTTCAGCAAGTGCAGCCCTGGTCACTGGGGTTCAGCCTAGGCTCCAGCCCGGGTTGGCTCCCAAGGGGCCCCCAGGGTTACGGCGCGACCCGGGCTAGGCCAAGGTTTCAGGGCACGGCCATGGGGGAGATCCAAGCCATGGGATCGGACTGATAGGATTGTGAAATATTCCTTAACATCTTTGGGTCCCTTCCCTGGGGTGCGGGTTGGCAGTCTCTGCCAGTTGGGCTGGCCATCCCTTTGGTTGCTCTCGTCAGCAGTTCATGCCCGTTCCCAGGAGCCGAACTAGCCATGGTTAATTCACTCCTCTTTGTGCTGGCCCCAGCCCCAGGTTTGCCCCAGGGGAAGGTCAGCTGGGCTGATCTTGCTGATGCCCAGGCCCGGGGCCTCGACCAGCTCTTGGCCCTACGCATCTTTGCCTGTCCGCCCGACTGGTCTGGGAGTCTCGAAACCCTGGTGGAGGCAGGCCTAGCCCATAGCGGTGGCGTTGATCCCTACGGGGCTGCCCCCCCAAGCCAACCCCTGGGTCAGCCCCGGGAGCGGCGCCTGCGCTGCGATGCGTCCGTGCCCCTGCTTGATGCCACCAGCCTTTGCCTGGGCATCTACGGCCAAGTGGAGGGCAGCCCCGAGCAAATCGAGTGTCTCGCCTGCTTACCTTTCGCTGCCATCGAGAACGAGACCTGCTGGTTTTATCCCTCCGAGAACGGCCGCTATCTCAGCTGGCAGAGCCAGCGGCCGCGCACCTTTTTGCCTGGACGCTTGCCCGTTGGCGAGCCGGCCCATGCCGCCGAGACCTTCGACCCGGCTGATCTGCGTCTGTTGTGGTCGTTGCTGGCTGATGACCCGGCCATGACCTGCGTCGGCCTCACCTACCAGGGGCGCCGGATCGAGTGGGCGATCCAGCCCATGGCGCTGGAATCGGTGGAGGCAGCCTCGGTGTGGAGCTGGTTCGAGCTTGATGACCTCAGCCCGGAGCCCTGGCAACGGCTCGATCGCATCGAAACGTCGCCCCGCTGTTAGGGCCCCCGGCATTTAGGTCTGGGATCCGGCGGAAATGCGATGCTGCCGGGGCGCAACCACTAGGGCGAGGGCAGGGCGATGGGCGCATCTAGGCAGGCGCTGCTCTGCGGCTACTACGGCGAGCACAACATCGGCGACGACGCCCTCTTGGCTGCCCTGCTGCAGCAGTTGCCGTCGGGCTGGACGCCCTTGGTGACGGGTTACGACCAGGCGGAACTGGCCCAGCGCTTTGGCGTGGCCACTTGCCCGCGCCGCAGCCTCAAGGCCGTGCTGGCGGCCCTAGGCGGGTGCCAGGCCCTGATCCTGGGCGGCGGCAGCCTGCTCCAGGACGCCACCAGCTGGCGCAGCCTTATCTATTACCTGGCGCTGATCGGGGCCGCCCGCTTGAGCGGTAAACCGGTGCTGCTTTGGGGCCAGGGCCTGGGCCCGCTGCGGCGCAGGTCCAGTCGCCTGTTGGTGCGGCTGGCCTTGCCCCTGGTCACGGCCAGCAGCTGGCGGGATCCGGCTTCGGCTGTCCAGGTGCGCCGCTGGGGTGGCACCTGCCAGGAGGGCAGCGATCCGGTCTGGTCCTTGCCGCCGGTGGCCTGGCGGGGATCCGGCGGACCGATCGTGCTCTGTTTTCGCTCCACCCCCCTGCTGGGTCCAGCCCAATGGCGCCTGGTGCTGGAGGCCCTGGCTGATCTGGCTACGCGCTCGGATCGGCAGGTGCTTTGGCTGCCCTTCCACCGGGGCCAGGACACCGGCCTGCTGGAGCGGCTGAAGGCTGAAGGGTTGGTGCCCGAGGCCCTAGCGGCCCGCAGCCGCGAATGCCAAGTGACCAGCCCTGAGCAGGCCATGGAGGTGTTTGCGGGCGCCGGCCTGGTGTTGGCGATGCGCCTGCACGGCCTGATCTTGGCCGCCCAGGCTTCGGCCCCCTGTTGCGCCCTCAGCTACGACCCCAAGGTGGCGGCGGCTGCCCTGGCCATCGGCTGCCCTTGCCTGGATCTTGAGGGTCCCTTGCCGGCGGCCCCTGCCCTGGTGGCCCCCTGGCAGGCCCAGCTCGATCGCCCCCTGGCGCCCGAATTGATTGATGCCCAGCGCCAGGCGGCCCAGGTGCATGCCGCCGTGCTGCAACGGCTCCTTCGGTTTCAGGGCGAGCGAACCTAGGGGGCTGCCAGCTTCCAGGGGCCAGCCTGATCCCAACCCAAAAGGGCGTGCTGGTCGCCTGCCCTCCGACCTGGACGAAGAGTTCTGCCGTTCCTATCTCAAACTGCGACTGCGCCAATGGCAGGATTACCGCAGCCAGGTGAGCCCCTAGGCCTCAGCCCTTGGCGACTAAGACTGTCTGGTCGATGGACTTGCCTTGGCGATCCCAAGCGTTGATTTTGATGGTGGTGGGGCTGGCCTCCAGTTCTACAAAGCCATGCACACTGGCGCAGGCCGCCGTGTTGCCATTGGCCAGAATCGGCCTCAAGCTGGCACCGCCGATGCCCAGGGTTAGGTAGGTGGTGCCATCAATCATTTTGGTGCGTTCGTAATCATGTTCATGGCCGTTGATATAGAGCTGCACTCCATACTTTTTGAACAGGGGGCCGAGGCGGCCTTGGGCAACGGGGTCATTGCCGTAGAAACCGGCCGAATAGATGGGGTGGTGGCCCACCACCACTTTCCAGGGGGCCTTGCTGGCCGCCAGGCTGGAGCGCAGCCAGGGTAATTGCTGGCCCCAATTGGCATTCATATTGGTATCCAGCATGAAAAATTCCACCGGCCCGCGGCGCAGGTTGTACCAACGGCCGGCCATGCCGAAGGGGCGATAGGCCACCTGGGGATCGCCATTGGCCGTGCGGATGTCGTGGTTGCCGAGCACCGCGTGGAAGGGCACCCCGGCCTGGAGCAGGGCGCTATAGGGGCGCTGGAACGTGGCCTCCACCTTGCTGATATCGCCATCGTTGTAGATGTTGTCGCCGGCCAAGATCACCAGATCCACCGGTTGGCGCCGCTGCACGGCCGCCATCTGATCGGCGACCGCCTGCTGCTTGCGATCGCCGCTGCCGCTATCCGCCGTGGCCAACCAGCGCAGCTTGTTTGGGGACGGGCTGGCTACCGGGGTGAACGCGTTGGCGGCAGCCACGCTGGCCCCAAACCCCAGGCCGCCGGCCAGCAGGGCGAGCAGCTGCCGGCGGCTTAAGGAGGGCAGGGCCGGTTCGCGGTCCATGGAGCCTGGCCGTAGTGGGGCCAGGTTACCGGCCCTGTTTTGGTAATGGCGCCAGGTTTTGCCAGCGGGGCCTGCCGATCCCATCGGTGATGTCAAAGGCGAGGGCATTGAGGCCCAGGGCTAGGGCCGGCCAGCGGGCCTCGAGGCGCGGGCGCAGGGCCAGCTCCAGCTGGGGTAGCCAGCTAGAGAGCAACAGGGCGCGCAGGCTCAGCAGGCTGAATTCCAGGTAACTGACCAGCCAGCGGGCCAGGTCCACCGGACCAGCTAGATCGAGGATCCAGAGCAGCATCTTCGGCGTGCGCCAGGCCGCCACCAGGGCCATGGAGGTGAAGGCCAGCCAGCCGGCCCGGTCCTTCATGAAGGCATCGGCCTTGGCCGGATCGCCCGTGGCCAGCACGCCAAAGAAGACATTGAGCATGGCGTTAATCGCCTGGGGGGCGATGCGCCGGCCGGGGGGCACCATCATGCCGCGGCTAAACAGCCAGGTGACGGTGACATTGGCCTGGGAGGCGCGCACCTGGTTGAGGCTGGCCCCATCGAGTTGCTCCAGGCGCAGGGCCTGGTCGATCAAGGTGGTGAGCCGGGGCAGGTTGCGCACCAGGGTGCCAAAGCCGGTGAAGATCAGGGGCGACTGCAGGGAGGCCGCATCGCCGATCGCCAGGATGCGTTCAAAGCCCACCCGGCGTGAGCCACTGCGGGTATGGAAATAGCCGGGGATATAGCCAAAGGTTGGTTTTTTCCAGCGCAGGGATAGCCCTGCGATCGGCTTGTATTCGCCGAGGATCTGGAAAAAGTCTTCGTAGAGCTCGAGCAGGGAGCCCGGATCGGCTTCGGTGATGCGGTGGTAGTGGAAGAGGTAGAAGGTGAGCTCGTCGCCCTTGCCGGGGAACAATTCCCAAATTAATTGGCGTTGGCGGCTGACATCGCCATGGCCAAACAGCACATCGCCCAGGTTGGGATCCCAGATCTCCGGCGGGATGCCCTCGAGCACCATGCCCACGGTGGGGCAAACGCTGTCGAAGGGTTGGCCGCCATGCAGTTGCCAAGCCACCGAACTGGCCGTGCCCATGGCATCGAGGATCAACTTGCATTGGAGCTGGCGGCGCTGGCCATCGTTGCGGCCTTGGAGCTCCAGTACAACGCCGTCGTCGTGGACGGCCGCCTGCACAAAATCGGTGCGATCGATCACGGCACCGCCGGCGGCCTCCAGCTTGGCCTGACAGGCGAGCAGTAGGGCCTGGCTATCAATGGCGATATTGAGCACGGTGGGAGTGTGCAACACCGGCGCACAACAGTCGGCTGGATTGTTGCCATCAAAGAACTTGTGGAAGCCATCGCGATATTCGCGCAGGATCAGGGTTTCCACCTCGGCTGCAGTGAACAGGCCTGTATTAACCAGCACCGCCAGTTCGCTGCGGGAGATATTCCATTCGCGGTGCATCTTGCCCGCCTCGAGCCGCTCCACCACCACCACCTTCTGGCCGGCTTGGGCCAGGGCTGCCGCCTGCACCATCCCTAGGGCACCACCCAGCACGACCACGTCCCAGGGCGTCTCGCCGCTTGAGGCCGGGGGCATGGGGCCCGAGATCTTGTGCACCACCGCCGGCGGCTCAGCCGTGCGGCCGGCCTGGCCGCGCCAGCGGGCCTCCCACCACCACAGCCGCTCCAGGTCGGCCTGGCCCTGGGGCAACTGGCGAAAGGCTGCCACCGTGTGGGGATAGGCGCCCGAGAGGGCCTCAAACGCATTGGCGCCAGCCTCCAGGGGCGCTAGGGGAGCGAGGGCGTAGGGAAAGCGTTGCTCCAATTCAGCCTGGAGGCGGGCCAGCAGGGCCTGGGCTTCGGCGGGGGATCCCTGCCACAGCCAGGCCTTGAGATAGACCGATTGCTGTAGGCCCCAGCCACTGAGGCGCAGGTCCAGCCCCCCGCGGCAGAGGCGCAGGTGGTTGCCCTGGCGGGTCGCCCCGGGGCCGAGCAGCTTGAAGGCCGTTGTGATTACGGGCTCCAGCTGCCGCCGGGGCACATCCACGTACCAGAGCGGTTCGATCATGGCGTCAGCGGCTTGGGCTGGGGGAAGGAAGGGGAGGAGCGGCGGCGATCAGGCCCTGCAGCGAGGCCAGGATCTCCTGGCTGTGGCCGGAAGGACGCACGGCCACCCAGCGCTCGCGCAGCACGCCATCTGGGTCGATCAGGAAGCTGTGTCGTTGGGAGTAGGGGGAGATCCAGGAGCCATAGCGGCGGCTCACGAGCCCGCCGGGATCGGAGAGCAGGGGAAAGGCCAGGCCTTCACTGCCGCAAAACGACGCATGGGATTCGGCCGAATCGGCGCTGATGCCCACCACCTCAGCGCCGAGCTGGTGGAACTGGGCCAGATCCTTTTGGAAACCCCGGGCCTCCAGGGTGCAGCCGCCGGTGAAATCCTTGGGATAAAAATAAAGCGCTAGCCAGCGGCCCTGGAAGTCGGAAAGGCTGAGTTGCCCTTCCGTGCCCGGGGGCACAAAGCCTGCAAGGGCGAAATCGGGGGCCTGCTGATCGAGGTCTGGCAGGGTGCCGCCAAGAGCCTGGGCCTGTCCGGGGGCTGCCAGCAGGCTGGTGAGGGCTCCTGCCGCTGGAACGGCAGCCAAAAGCCCCTGCAAAACAAGACGACGCTTCATTGCAGGGGCTCAGGGTTTGGGGATGATCCGGGCCTAAATGGCGCCGACTCAGATTTTGGCCAGATTGACGCCGAGTTGCTTGGCGTAGGCACCCAAGCCTTTTTTCTGGACGGTCTTGAGGGCGCGGGTGGAGATGCGCAGCTTCACGAAGCGGTTACCCTCGGCCCACCAGAGGCGGCGCTCCTGCAGGTTGACCTGCTGCAGCTTCTTGGTGCGCACATGGGAGTGGGAGACGGCCATGCCGTTGTTGGCGCGCTTGCCGGTGAGCTGACAAACCCGGGACATGACAATCAACCTGTGGATAACAAACGGGGATTAACCCGAACAAAGATCTTACCAAAGGACAGGACGGCACTGGGTTGGTGCCGCCCGCTCTAGGGGGGCTCAGAGCCCCCGGGCGAGCAGCTGGGAGAGCAGGTCGGTGCTGCGTTGTTGGAAGCCGGCCAGCTGGTTGGGCTCCAGGCCGCCCACGGCCAGGCGGGCCATCTCATAGAGATGCTGACCCAGCTGGTTTGCCAGCTGCTGGCTGGGCGAGCTGGTGCCGGCGCCGGTGATCACGGCCCCGGCGGAGAGCTTGAGCAGCCCTTCCACCAGGGGATGGCGGCGGTTGATTAGCAGCACGTGGTGCTCGGGCAGGCCCGGCAGGCGCTGCTCCATCAGGGCGCCCATGTCGTTGATGCGGCGCATCTGCTCGGGCAGCAAAATCAGGGCCGCCGGAGCGTTGTCCCCCTTGAGGGATTGCACCTGCACCGTCACCTTGTCGCTGTTGAGCACCTCCTTAAACAGGCTGCGCAGCTGCTCGCTGGCGTCCTTGCCCTCGGCGTCACTGATCTCCGCTTCTTTCTCTTGGAGGCTGTCATCGAGTTCGCTATCGACCCGCTGGAAGGTGAGCTCCTGGTGACGCGATTCCAGCCAGGGAATGAATTGGGCATCGATCAAGGTGTCGGCCAGCAGCACCTCGGCTCCTTGGCCCTTCCATAGCGCAAGGGGACCGGCCTGGCCGGCCTCATCGGTGCAGTAGAGGATGCGTTTGGCGTTGGCCTCGCCCAGGCGGCTGCGGTAACCGGCCAGGGTGGTGTAAGCCAGGTTGCCACTGGCAATCGGGTCGGGGCTCTCCTCCTGCTCGCCCGCAGGGGCAGTGGTGCCATAGAGCACCAGATCGGCCACCTGGTCGGCGAACTTGTCGTCTTCCATGGCGCCGATCTTGATGAAGGGGGCCAGGGCCTCCCAGATTTCGGCGTAGCGCTGGGGCTCATCGCGGTGGAGCTCCTTAAGGCGATCGCCCACCTTCTTGGCCACGAAGCCACCAATCGAGCGCACGCGCCGATCGGTCTGCAGGGCGCTGCGGCTCACGTTCAGGGGGATGTCGGGGGAGTCGATCACGCCGCGCAGGGGCAGCAGGTAGCGGGGCACCACCTCCTTGATCGAATCACTCACAAACACCTGGTTGCAATAGAGGCGAATCTCGCCCCGTTCCCAATCGGTGCGGCCGGTGAGCCGGGGGAAAAAGAGAATGCCCTGGAGGTTGTAGGGGTAATCGGTGTTGAGGTGCACCCAGAGCAGGGGATCCCCCTGGAAGGGGTACAGGTAGCGGTAGAAGTCGATGTAGTCCTGATCGGTTAGGTCGCGGGGGCTGCTGCGCCAGGGGGCCTGGCGTTTGTTCACCGTCTCGCCTTCCAGCTGCACTTCCACCGGCAGGAAGTCGCAGTAGGTGGTGATCAGGGTGCGCAGGCGGCTGGGCTCGATGTATTCGAGTTCCTCTTCCTGCAGGTGCAGGATGATATCGGTGCCGGGTTCGCTGCGCTCCCCGCCTTCCAGGGTGAAGTTGGGCGAGCCATCACAGCTCCAGCGCACGGCCTCGGCATCGGGCCGGGCTGAAAGAGACACCAGCTCCACCTGGTCGGCCACCATGAAGCTGGAATAGAAGCCCAGGCCGAAGTGGCCAATGATGGCATCGTCCTCACTTTTGTATTTTTGCAGGAATTCCTCGGCGCTGGAGAAGGCAACCTGGTTGATGTAACGCTTCACCTCATCGGCCGTCATGCCAATGCCGTTGTCGCTGATCGTGATCGTTTTGGCCTCGCGATCAATGCTGATGCGGATTTTGCCTTCTTCGCCTTCGCTGCAATCGCCGCCCATGGCCGCCATGCGCCGCTTGCTGATGGCATCAACGCCATTACTCACCAGCTCGCGCAGGAACACCTCATGGCCGGAATAGACAGCCTTTTTAATGATCGGAAAAATGTTTTCCGTGTGGATCTGGATTTGGCCCTGTTCCTTCACAGTCACGGTCAGTGGACGACTGGCGGGACCTTAGGCAAGGGCTGGCGCTTACTCAAGCGCGGCCAGGGAGGGGTCCCCGAACCCCAACGCTGGGGGCTGGGCCAGGGGCGCGCGAGATGGGGGCCCATCCCCCAAAAAGCTTTGATTTAAGGTGGCGGGCCTTGGTGCTTCACCCGCCTGGCCAGCACTGTTTTGATTTCCCTCAAAGCTTGGCGCCAAAGCCTCACGGTGCCCCAATTCACGCTGGTCACCGGCGCCCTGGTGATTGCCGTGGGCACGCTCGTTCTCGCGAGCCCCCTCTGCTCCAGCGACGAGGTTGGGCTTTGGCAAGCCCTCTTTACGGTGACCTCCGCGATCACGGTGACGGGCCTGTCGATCATCGACGTCAGCCGGGACCTCACCGCCTTTGGCCAGGTGACCCTGGCCGGTTTGATCATCACCGGGGGCCTGGGCCTGATGGCCATCACCACCTTTCTGCAGGGGTATGTGCAGGGGCGCTCCGGGTTGCGCCACCGGCTCGACAGGGGCCGGGCCCTAGACGACTTCGGTGTGGGCGGGATTGGCCCCACCTTCAACAGCATTCTGGTCACGGGGCTTTGTGTGATGGGCCTAGGCACGCTGGTGCTCTATGGCTTTGGCTTCACCGACATCGCCAATCCCCTGGAACGGTTCTGGGCGTCCCTTTTTCACTGCATCAGCGCGTACAACAACGCCGGCTTTGGTCTTTGGGGCGACAATCTTGTGCGCTACCGGGATAACCCGGTGGTCAATGGTGTGATCGCCGCCATGATCGTGGTGGGCGGCATTGGCTGGCGGGTGATCAACGACCTTTGGTCGAATCGCGCCAGCTTGCTACAGCTACGGGGCTTAAACCTGCCTCGAAACAGCCTCCGTCAAGTCAGCCTGCGCCAATTCAGCTTCCAGAGCTTCAAGTTGCGTCGGCTGAGCCTGCACAGCCGCTTAGTATTGCGCAGCACTGTCCTCTTGATTGGCGTGGGGGCCCTGGGCCTGCTGTTCACCGAACAGTTTGCCTCCGGTGGCGTGATCGAGGACCTGCAGTGGTGGCAGCGGCTGCAAGTGACCCTGTTTCAATCGATTTCGGCGCGCACGGCAGGCTTTAACACCGTGCCCCTCTCGATTCAAACCTTCTCCGATGCCGGCCTGCTGCTGCTCATCGTGCTGATGTTCATCGGCGCTAGCCCGGGGGGCACCGGCGGCGGGATCAAGACCACCACCTTCGCCGTTTTGATGGGAGCGACCCGTTCCACCCTGGAGGGCCGCGATGAGGTGATCATCCAGCGCCGTCAGATCCCGGACACCGTTGTGCTGCGGGCCGTGGGGGTGACCTTGGCCTCGGCGCTGTTTGTGATCCTGATGACCCTGTTGCTGGGCCTGGGGCCCACGGCCTCAGGAGAGCCCACCCGCACCAGCTTCAGTTTCCTGGAAAAGCTCTTCACCTGCATGTCGGCCTTCGGCACGGTGGGGCTGGATTTGGGGGTGACGGCCCAATTGAACCGCTGGGGCCAGCTGGTGCTGATGGTCGGTATGTTCGTGGGGAGATTGGGCATTTTGCTTCTGCTCTCGGCCATCTACGGCAGCCGGCCCCCATCCCGCGTGGGCTATCCGCGCGAAGAGCTTTTCATCTGAACTCCCTCCCATGACCAGTTGGTGGCAATGGAACCAGGCTGAAGGCGCCAGCAAGGGCGGCTTTGCAGTGATTGGCGTCGGTCGTTTCGGTTTGGCCGTTTGCTCGGAGTTGCTCAAGGCCGGCGCCGATGTGCTGGCCATTGATGCCAGCCAGCGGGCCATCGATGACCTGCGCCAGATCGATCCTGGGATCGAGGCGCGGGTGCTCGACTGCACGGACGAAGAGGCCCTGCGCGCCGCCGGCGTGCTCGACATGGCCACCGTGGTGATTGCCATGAGTGAGCCGATCGAGGCCAGCATTACGGCCACCTTGATTGTTAAGGACAGCCCCGGGACCAAGGTGAAGCAGGTGATTGCCCGGGCCACCAGTGATCTCCACATGCGGATGCTGCAGCGGGTGGGGGCCGATCGGGTTGTGTTTCCTTCCAAGATGCAGGGCGAACGCCTGGGGCTGGAGTTGGTACGGCCCAACTTGCTGGAGCGGCTGCGGCTTGACGACCGCAACAGCATCGAAGAGATCCGCGTGCCCCAGGCCTTCATCGGCCAATCGTTGCGCGAGATCAATCTCCGCAAGACCTACAAAGTGAGCGTGCTGGCTGCCGGCCCCGACAACCAGCTCATCGTGAATCCACCCGCCTCCCACGTGCTGGCCGCTGGTGAATTGCTGGTGGTGATGGGTGCCAGCGACGCCCTGGCCAAACTGCCTGGCCGTTGACTGGCTTGCTGGCGGCCCCTGCTTAAACTCAAAACGATAAAATTTAATCAAAAATCGAATTAAGGGACTCTTTCTTTAGGGTTTACTTGCGGCATCAATCTGCCTAACTCGCGCTTACGGCATGGTTTGATCTGCCCTGACCAGACGCGGGGCTGTTGTTGTTGGCCCTTGGTTGGAGTTTCCGGAGCCGCTTGAGGAGCTTTGGAATTCCACCTCGTTGGGGCCGGTGCCAGAGTTGCTGCCCCCAGGCCAGCCCCTGGGCCGAGGAGCAGGGATGCAGGTGGCCATGGTCGTGTTGCAGGGTTTGGGGCTGGTCGCCTGCCTGGGGCTGGGCTTGATGCTGCTGTTGCTTGAGCTGCAGCTCGGCCGGGCGCCACGTCTGGGTGCCAACCCCGACCCCGGCCCCCTGCAGGCGTCGTTTCTGCGGCTGGTGATTCCCGTTTACAACGAAGAAAGCAACATCTCTGCCTGCCTCGATGCGGTGTTGGCCAGCCAGGATCCGGGCCTGGCCTGGGAGCTGGTGGTGGCCGATGACGGCTCCAGCGATGCCACGGTGGGGTTGGTCCAAGGGCGTTTCCAGGCCGATCAGCCCCCATCGGGGCCGGCCCGCCGTCTGTTGGAGGTGGGGCCCCGGCCCGAGGGGGAGCGCTGGTGTGGCAAGAACTGGCCCGCCAGCCAGGCGGCGGCCCTGGACTGGCCCGCCGGTGATCCCAGGGCCCAGTGGCTGCTGTTTATCGATGCGGATGTGCGGCTGGAGCCAGCGGCCTTGGTGGCGGTGTTGCAGGAGGTGGCTGGCGGCGGCGCCGAGGGCACGCCGGTGGACCTGCTTACCCTGGCCCCCAGGCTCGAGTGCGGCTGCCTGGCCGAGTGGCTGGTGCAACCGATCGTGGCCTCCCTGCTCGGCCTGGGCTTTCCGCTCAAGCGCAGCAACGATCCTGCCGATGCCACCGCCTTTGCCGCCGGCCCGTTCATGCTGTTTCGCCGCAGTGCCTACGAGGCGATTGGCGGCCATCGCGCCGTGGCCGGCGAAGTGGTCGAAGACCTGGCCTTGGCCAGGGCAATCAAGGCCTCAGGCCATCGCCTGCTCTATCAATTGGGCGTTGATCTTGTGCGGCTGAGGATGTATCTGGATCTGGCGTCCCTGTGGGAAGGCTGGACTAAAAATTGGTACCTTGGCGTCGATCGCAATCCGTTTAAGGCGATTGGCAGTGCCCTGGTGGTGTTGGGGGGCTTCAGCTTGCCGTGGTTGCTGGTGCCCTTGGCTTTGCTGGATCGTTCCCTCGGCCTGCTTGGTTTGGCGGCTATTGGCTTGCAATTGGCGATTCGCCTTTGGAGCCGCTGGCGCTTTGGCACGCCACTGCGTTATTGGTGGCTGGCCTGGCTGGGCGGCCTGCTGATTGGCGCGATTGTGCCGGCGTCGATTTGGAAGACCACCACGGGCCAAGGCTGGACGTGGCGGGGGCGGTCCCTGGCTTGAGGCTGGATGGGGATTGGGAGTTTCGTTTTGAACCCTTATCTGTTCAACCTGTACCTGCTCAGGGCTTGCATCCCTTCAGCACCAACACCGGATTCAACGGTGCCAAGCGGGTGCCATCCGCCAAAGGTGCCCCCCGCCAGGCCTGGTGCTGGCTGACGCCAAGGGCAAAGCCCGCCCGCTCCAGCAGGGGGCGCAACTCGGCTAGGGCTTCGATCGTGGCTAGGGGGATCACCACCCGGCCCCCTGGCCGCAGCCGCTCGATCACGGCCGCCAGCACCGCTGCCCGCTCGGAACCGCCGCCGCCGATCACCACCCGATCGGGATCGGGCAGCGCCGCCAGGGCTTCTGGGGCCCGGCCTTCCATAACGCCCGCCGGTGTCACCCCAAGCCGGATCGCATTGGCGCTAATTAGGGAGGCTGAGCCGCCCCGTTGTTCCAGGGCCCAGAGCTCCAGGCCAGGCCGCAGCCGCAGCGCCTCCAGGCCGATCGAGCCCACCCCGGCACCGAGGTCCCAGAGCACGCCTGTGGCGGGGAGCTCCAGGTCGGCGAGTACTTGGATGCGTACCTCCCGCTTGGTCATTAGGCCGGGCCGGTCTGGCAGTTGCAGGAAGAGGCCGTCCTCGAGGCCGAACAGGGGCAGGTCGCCCGGGTCCGCGGGAGGGGCTGGCGGCTCAGCCACCAGCAGCACCAGATTGAGGGGATCGAGGTCTGCGGGCAGGGGCGTTTGGGGCGCGAGCCGCTGCACCCGTTCCGCCGGATGCCCGAGCCGTTCGCCCAGCCAGAAGGCATAGCTGGCCTCCAGGCCCGAGGCCCGCAGGAGCGTGCGTACGGCTGCGGCGCCGCCTTGCTGGGGGTCGGTGAGCACGGCCAGGGCTGCTGGCCGCTTCTGCAGGGCTGACGCCAGCGCTTCGCTGTCTCGGCCGTGGAGGCTGATCCAGCTGGCGTCCTGCCAGGGGCGGCCGATGCGGGCAAAGGCCAGCTGCATCGACGACGGCGCTGGCTGGAAGGCCAGGGCACTGGCGCTAAAGCGTTGCAGCAGCAGGCGGCCGATCCCAAACCAGAGGGGATCGCCACTGGCCAGCACCACCGCCCTTTGCCCCGCCGCTCTTGCAGCCTCAATTTGGGTGAATGCCGCATCTGGTTGGTCCGTGGCCACCAGGGCGGGGCAGGGCTGGCTGATTTGAAGCCGCCCGGTGGCCTGTTCCAACTCCCACCAGGCGGGCAACCCAGCGAGCAGCCGTTTCGGCGCTGCCACCAGGTCGGCCTGGGCCACCAGGGCTAAGGACGCCGCCGCCAGGGACGCCAGGCCGCCCGCATCGGTGCCGATCACCGCAATCGCTGGTGCTACGCCTTGGGGCTGGAGATCGGGGCGGCTGCTGCTCAGGGGGTGGTCTGCCACTGGCCCCATGATGGTTAGTCGCCGTTCCCGCCCCAAGCCCCCTTCGCCAGCGGGCTCTGACAAGCTGGGCTCACCTGGTCCAGCTCGATGGCGCCGTTTGGCCTTTCCGCCCTAACTTCTCGGCTGCGGGGCCCGGGCCCCGGCAAGCCAGCAGCCTGGGCGGCGCCCCCTGGCAGCTGGTCGCGCCCCTTTGGCCTGGGCTGGGAGCAGCCCTACACGGTGCGCTACGCCAGCAACCTCGATGACGGCCCTAGCCACGGCATGCCCCTAGGCGGCTTCGGCGCTGGCTGCATCGGCCGGGCGCCCGATGGCAACTTCAACCTCTGGCACCTCGATGGTGGCGAACACTGGTTTGGCACCTTGCCCGATTGCCAGTTCTCCCTGTTTGAAAGCGGAGCCAAGGGCCGCCGCGCCCATGCCCTGGCGGTGAAGCCGCAGGCCGATGCCTCCCGCCCCGAGGCTGGCGAACCCCTGGGCGCCTGGGACTGGTACCCCGCTAGCACTACCGAACGCAGCACCGGCACCTACGCCGCCCGCTATCCGCTCAGTTGGACCGAGTACGAGGGGGTGTTCGACGCCCAGGTGGGCGTGCAGGCCTTCAGCCCGATCCTGCCCGGTGATTACCAGCGCAGCAGCTACCCGGTGGCGGTGTTCGTTTGGACCCTCTCCAACCCCACCGATGCCCCCCTTGATCTGTCCTTACTGCTGAGCTGGCGCAACACCACCGGCTGGTTCACCAACACCGACCCCTCGGCGGCGGTGACCTTCCGCGATGACGGCAGCCCGGAGCACAACTACGTGCCGGCGATTGGCCAGGGCGCCGGCCAGCGCAACCGCCAGGTGGATGGCGACGGCTTGAGCGGTGTGCTGCTGGAGGGAGTCCTCTGCGAGCCGATTGCCGAGGGTCAGGGCCAGTGGTGCCTGGCCACCAGCCCCCAGGAGGGGGTTCAGGTGCAGCGCTGCAGCCGCTGGGATCCCAGCGGTAGCGGCGCGGAGCTGTGGGAGCCCTTTGCCCGTGAGGGCTCGATTCCCCAAAGCGATAACGATCGGGCCAGCAGCGCCAGCGAGGCTGCGAGCGCTGCGTTGGCCGTGCGCTTCCGCCTGGAGCCCGGCGAAAGCCGCCAGATCCCCCTGGTGATCAGCTGGGACCTGCCGGTAACCGCCTATGCCACCGGCAGCCGCGCCCTGCGCCGCTATAGCGATTTCTTCTCGGCTTCCGGCACCAACGCCGCCGCGATCGCGGCCGAAGCCCTGCGCGATTGGCCCGCTTGGTTGCAGCAGATCGAGGCCTGGCAGCAGCCTGTGCTGGCCCGCACCGACCTGC
>Ga0310082_100004_pt1 | contig 33227 bp, 32 predicted proteins | sample LakEriER1LargeC7_FD_194437 | JGI IMG/M metagenome (GOLD analysis project Ga0310082, IMG submission 194437) | Enriched freshwater cyanobacterial communities from Lake Erie, Ontario, Canada - ER10.Large.C7 | ecosystem: Environmental > Aquatic > Freshwater > Lake | place: Canada: Ontario | collected...
CATATGTTGTCCCTATGGCCTACAGGTTGGTGCTAAGGCCGCTGGATCGATCACCCATCCTCATCCGAACGGGCCCGGCGGGCGGCCAGGCCCGCTTCCGCCGCCGTGATCGCGGCCAGCAGCAGCAAGCCGGCTAAGCCAACCAACTGGTCGCGTTGGCCCAGGGCCCCACCTGCCGGGCCGCCGAGCAAGGCACCGGCGACAAACCAGCTGGTGGCTAGGGCTGAGGTGAGCCAGTAGGCGCGCCAACGCCGTTGGTAGAGGTAGCCCGTGCCCAAGCCCGGCACCACGTTGAGCACCACCGCCACCCAGCCACTGGAGGCGGCCAGAATCTCCTGCTTGCTGGGGGCCATGGCCAAGGTCGATAGGGGGACCAATCTGGCGGATCCACCAGGCCTCCGTCGGCTGAGCCAAGGGCCAAGGCCGGCCTGACCTAGGGCGCAACCCCGAGCCGCAACCACAAACGATGGCAAGGGGCGGCTTAGGCGGGGTCCCCAACTCTTGCCTGTGCCCAAGCCCAATCCCTCACTGGATCATTAACGAGGCTTAGGGAAGGTCATCGAGGCAAATTAAATGGTTAATCACTACTAATAATCGCAGCAATCACCGATGGTGATATGAGGCCTGGGGATGGACCCTGATCCCTGCGCTGGGTGGCAGCACCCGAATCTACGTTTTTGTTTGTTGTGACAATCTGCGTCAATGGCAAAGGAAACCCCTGGTCCCAGCTAGTCAGGGGCTGAGCAAATTTATTAAGGTGCTTACTCCGAGCGTTGTTCCTGCTTGTCCCCCCTTGATCAGCCCCAGTGGCACAGCCTGAGTGCCGAGGATTGCCTGACCACACTCAAGGTAAGCACCGAAGGGTTAACCACGGCCCAGGCCTCGGAGCGACGCGAGCTGAACGGCTCCAACCGGTTGGAGCTGGCGGCCGGCCGCAGCAGCCTGGCCATCCTTTGGGACCAATTCAGCAACGTGATGTTGTTGATGTTGCTGGCCGTGGCCGCGATCTCAGCGGCAATTGCCTTTAGCGCCCAGAAGTTCCCCAAGGACGCGATCGCGATTGTGCTGATCGTGGGTCTCAACGCCCTGCTCGGTTACCTGCAGGAAAGCCAAGCCCAAAAAGCCCTGCTGGCCCTGCGCCAGATGGCCCAACCCCTGGTGACCCTGCGTCGCGATGGCCAGTGGCAGCGGCTATCGAGTGAGGAGCTCGTGCCGGGCGACCTGATCAGGCTCGAGGCCGGCGATCGGGTGCCCGCCGATGGCCGAGTACTGGAGGGAGCGGACCTGGGCCTGCGGGAGGCGGCCCTTACGGGCGAAGCCGAGGCCGTGTTCAAGCAAGCAAACCTGCTGCTCGATCCGGCCACCCCCGTGCTGGAACGCCAAAACTGCCTGTTTCAAGGCACAGAAGTGGTGCGGGGCCGGGGCCTGGCGGTGGTAACCGCCACCGGCATGGCCACTGAACTGGGCCAGATCGCCCAACTCATTAATACGGCCGGCGGCGAGGCCACCCCCCTGCAGAAACGGCTGGACGGCCTGGCCTCGGTGTTGGTGGGCTCGGCCCTAGGCCTGGTGGCCATCGTGATTGGGATTGGCTGGTTAATGGGCCAGCCCCTGCTCAACCTGCTCGAGGTGTCCCTGTCGATGGCAGTGGCGATCGTTCCCGAGGGCCTGCCAGCCGTAATCACCGTGACCCTGGCGATCGGCACCCAGCGCATGGTCAAACGCGCTGCCTTAATCCGGCGTCTGCCGGCGGTCGAGGCCCTCGGATCCGTCACCGTGATCTGCTCCGACAAGACCGGCACCCTGACCCTGAACCGCCAGGTGGTCGAAGAGCTGCGCTGCGGCGGCCAGGCGATCGCCGTGAGCGGCCAGGGCTACGAGCCCAAGGGCGACTTCAGCGCCCGGGAGCTTGTGACCCCAGCCACCATCCCAGCCGGCATCGCCCCAGGTGCTCTCAGCCTATTGCTGCAGGCGGGGGTGCTCTGCAGCGATGCCGAACTCAAACGGGAGGCGGACGGCAGCTACGGGATCCTGGGCGATCCCACCGAAGGGGCCCTGGTGGTGGCTGCCGCCAAAGCGGAGATCGACGACTTCAGCCTGCGGGGCACCTTCCCGCGCCAGGGGGAGATTCCCTTCAGCTCCGAGCGCCAGTGGATGGCGGTGTGGGTTGGCGATCCAAGGGGCCAGCTCCAGGCCCCCCTCGGCCCCGTGGCAGCCGGGTCGAGCGTGTTGATGCTGAGCAAGGGGGCCCCAGAGGTGGTGCTCTCGAGCTGCGACCGTTGGCTGGCGGCCCCAGGCGTCAGCGCCCTGGACGAGGAGCAGCGGAACTGGTGGCTGGATCAGGGCCGCCAACTGGCGGCCAGCGGCTTGCGGGTGCTGGCCTTTGCCTGCGCACCCCACCACAGCGGACCCGAGCAGGAGGCCGACCAGCTGGTGTTCCTGGGCTTAATGGCCCAGCTCGATCCGGCCCGGCCCGAGGTGGGCGCCTCGGTGGCCACCTGCCGCGGCGCCGGCATCCGTCCCGTGATGATCACCGGCGACCATCCGCTCACGGCCCGGGCGATTGGAGCCAGCATTGGCCTCACCAACGAGGATGCCGAAGTCGTACTCGGTCGCGAGCTGCAGGCTTACAACGACTCGGAACTGCAGGCGGTGGTAGCCCGCTGCAGCCTCTACGCCCGGGTGCCGCCCGACCAGAAGCTGCGGATTGTCAAAGCCCTGCAGGCCAATGGCGAAGTGGTGGCCATGACCGGCGATGGCGTCAATGACGCCCCCGCCCTCAAGCAGGCCCACATCGGTGTGGCCATGGGCATCACCGGCACGGAGGTGAGCAAGGAAGCGGCCGATATGGTGTTATTGGATGATAATTTCGCCACAATTGTGAGCGCGGTGGAAGAAGGGCGGTTGGTGTATGCCAACATCCGCCGCTTCGTGAAATACATCCTCGGCAGCAATGTTGGTGAATTAATCACGATCGCGGCAGCGCCCCTGCTCGGTCTCACCGGGGTGCCCCTCACCCCGCTGCAGATTCTCTGGATGAACCTGGTGACCGACGGGGTGCCGGCCCTGGCCCTAGCCCTGGAGCCCGGCGAAGACGGCCTGATGCTGAAGCCTCCCGCCCAACCGGGCGAATCAATCTTTGCCCGGGGCATCGGCCGCTACATCCTGCGCATCGGCCTGGTCTTTGGGGCGATCACCATTGCCCTGATGGCCTACGCCGCCCACAGCGGCGCCCCCTGGCAGACGATGGTGTTCACCACCCTCTGCCTGGCCCAGATGGGCCATGCCCTAGCCGCCCGCAGCGACCGGCCCCTGATCCAGGTGGCGCCCTTCTCCAACCCGGCCCTGCTGGCGGCGGTGGTGTTGACCTCGGCCCTGCAACTGGCCCTGCTTTACGTGCCCGTGCTCTCGAGCTTCTTTGGCACCACCCCCTTGAGCCTGCAGGAGCTGGGCATTTGTGTGGGCGTTAGTGCCCTGTTCTTCCTCTATCTGGAGTCGGAAAAGGTGGTGCGTCTCTGGCTCCGGCGCCGGGCTGCCCACGTCTGATCGGGCCTGGGTTTGCCCAGCCCTAGCAGTTTGGCCGGGATTGCCCCGGCCAAACTGCTAGGGGCAATGGTGACCCCCTGGGGTTAGGAATTTGGCTGGCTTTGCTGACGATGCCTTTGCGGATACCGATGCTGAGCCTGGCCCCATTGCAAAATCCCAAGATCTTCATGGTGGTTGCGGGCGCGGTGATCACACCCCTGCTGGCAGCCCTTGTGACCCGCTGACTCGCCTAAGAGCCATGGCCCAGCCCAATGATCACGGCCATTCTGATCACCACAGGCATTCTGATCACCACAGCCAGGGCAACGGATCCAGCCATCCAGCGGTAGCGATCCAGCGGCAGCCCCATCCCCGCCAGCACCAGCACCGCAGCGGTTCGGCGACGGCCTTTCGCTGGAGTGTGATCCTCAACAGCGGCCTTTCGGCCCTACAGCTAGTGATCGGCTTTGGCTTCGGCTCCCTGGCCCTCATTGGTGATGCGGTTCACAACCTGGGCGATGTGGCCGGGTTGTTGCTCGGCTGGGGGGCGGAACGGTTGAGCAGGCGCGCCCCGAACGAACGGTTCACCTACGGATTCGGCCGCAGCACCCAGCTGGCCTCCCTGGCCAATGCGGTGTTGATCCTGATGGCCTCAGCCGTGGTGCTAATCGAAGGGATCAAGCGTCTCGGCACCTCCACAGAGGTGATCAGCACACCGGTGGCCTGGGCCGCAGCCATCGGCATCGCCGTGAACCTGTTTTCGGCCCGCCTGTTTGGCCAGAACAACAGCCACGACCTCAACCGTCGGGCGGCGGTGATCCACCTGCTCGGCGATGCGGCCGTGTCGGCGGCGGTGCTGGTCAGCGCCATCGTTGTGGGGCTGACCCACTGGTACTGGCTCGATGCCGCCACCGGCATCGCCGTGGGCCTGGCCGTGGCCTGGACCGGCTGGGGGCTGTTGCGCGATGCCATGCAAGTGGCCCTCGATGCCGTGCCGCCTGGCATTGAAATGACAACAGTGGACCAGGCCCTACGGGACTTGCCCGGGGTGCTCGATGTGCACCACCTGCATGTTTGGGGCATGAGCACCTCCCAAATCGCCCTCACAGCCCACGTGGTGCGACGCCCCCTTGAGGGTGAGGGCGATGACATGGACTTGCTGCACCAGGCCAAGGAGCGCCTAGCCGAACTGGGTATTGCCCACAGCACGATCCAACTGGAACCACCCTCCCAAGGGGTAGCAACACTGGGCTGATCCCTTGGCCAGGGGGATCGCTGCAGCGAGCGAAATAGGCTGACAGGACCCTGCTGGGGAGCTGCTCAGGGTTCGGACTTCGGCCCTGGTTTGTCCCAGGATGGCGATAGCTCTGGGTAAATGATGGCCAGCCGGGATTCTCGCCCCATGGACAAGTCCAGCCAACGGCCCCTAAGCCAGGGCTCCCTGTCCCGCCCAGAGCGACCACGCCGCCCAGCCAAAACCCTGGGGCTGGTAGGCCTAGCACTCCTGGTGGGGGTAGCCGGCTGCGCCGATCCCAATGCCTGGAAGCGCACCGCCTGCGAACAGGCCCAAGCCCAGCTCGGAGCCGCCACCGTTCAGCAGATTGAAGTGTTGCGCAAGGCTCTGGGGCTAGCCGCCGAAGCAGATCCGGTGGCCTACTGCCGCTCGATCGGTGCCGCCATGGGCAGCCCATCGCCCACCCCGGCTGAGGGCCAAAGCCCTCGCCCTACCCCGAACGCCAGGCCAACGACCACGCCCACGGGCCGGCCCCTCTCCGCCGCCGAGCAGGCCCCAGGCCGTTGAACCAGGCCCCCCAAGCGCCCATGCCAGCCTCGGTGCTTAATAGCGCAGGGGTTGCGCCGGTTTGAAGCTCCTGATGGTGGAAGACGACAGCCAGTTACGCGGCGCCCTGACCCATTTCAGGCCAAGGTTGGATTCATGACGCTTCTCCTAATCCCCAGTGATCCAGGCCTGGCGGCCTTTGGATCAAGTCTCTCGGCCATCTCCCTGGCCGAACTGGGCGACAAGACCTTCTTTATGGCCCTGATCCTGGCGGCCCGCCACCGGCCCCGCTGGGTGTTCATCGGCGCCTTTGCCGCCCTGGTCGTGGTCACCCTGATCTCCCTGGGCCTGGGCTACGGCCTAAGGGAGCTGTTGCCGGCTGGCCTGGTGACCTGGCTAGCCGCCACCCTGTTCCTGGGCTTCGGCCTCAAGTTGCTGGTCGACGCCCAGGCGATGGGGGCCCATGCGGCCCAAGACGAAGCCGATGACGCCGAAGCGGCAGTGAACGCAGCTGAAGTTGGCCATCCGATTGCCACAGCCTGGGACGTGATCTGGGAGGCCTTCGCCCTGGTCTTTATCGCCGAACTGGGCGATCGCACCCAGTTCGCCACCATTTTTCTGGCCACCGCCCCCGGCTTCAGCCTTGCCGGACTAGTGGCCGGCAGCCTGGTGGGCCACGGCCTGGTCACCTGGCTGGCGGTGGGGGCCGGCCAATGGATCGGCGGCCGCATCAGTGAACGCATGCTCTATCGCCTGAGCGCCGGCCTGTTCCTGCTATTTGGCCTGGCCTCCCTGCGCCAGGCCCTGGGCTGAGCGTTTCCGAATCGGAACCAGCACTTCCGCCGTCCCGCTTGCGAGGATCAACGCCCCCCTGCCCCAGCTCCGCCGATGCCGCTCACCGCCCTGGTTCGCCAGCTCCAGCAGGTGACCCTCACCGGTGAAGTGCTGGAGCGCAGCAAGCGGCCCGAGCGACTGCGGCTCAGCGGTGCCGGCCGGGCGGCCCGGGGCCTGGTCAGCAGTGCCCTGGCCTCGGCCGCCGGAGCCCCCCTGCTGGTGGTGGTGCCAACCCTGGAGGAGGCAGGCCGCTGGGCATCCCTACTGGAGCTGATGGGCTGGAGCAGCAGCCTGCTCTACCCCACCAGCGAGGGCTCCCCCTACGAACCCTTCGATCCCACCAGCGAGATCACCTGGGGCCAATTACAGGTGCTCAGCGAGCTGCTGGATGGCGGCTCCAACCGCCTGGCGATTGTGGCCACCGAGCGGGCCCTGCAACCCCACCTGCCGCCGCCAGTGGCCCTCAAGGCCCACTGCCACAGCCTGCGCAAGGGCGACAGCGTCAACCTGGAGGCCCTCGGCCAGACCCTCAGCCGCCTCGGCTATGAACGGGTCGCCACAATCGAGCAGGAGGGGAGCTGGAGCCGCCGCGGCGACATTGTTGATGTCTTTCCGGTGAGTGCCGAACTGCCGGTGCGGCTGGAATTTTTTGGCGAGGAGCTCGAAAAACTACGGGAATTTGATCCCGCCAGCCAACGCTCGCTGGATGCGATTGAGGTGGTGCGCCTCACCCCCACCGGCCATGGCCCCTTGATTGCCGATGCCCTGCGGGACTCGATGCCGGCGGGGCTCGAGCAGCTGCTCAGCCCCGAAGCCCTCGACCAACTGCTGGAGGGCGGCACCCCCGAGGGGATGCGGCGCCTGCTGGGGCTGGCCTACGGCCAGCCGGCCTCCCTGCTCGATTACCTGCCAGCCAGCACCCTGGTCGCCATCGATGAACGGCGCCATTGCCTGGCCCATGGCCAGCAGTGGTTTGACCATGCGAGCTCCCATTACTGCGATGTCATTGCCGAGCTTGATAGCGCTGGTCAAGCGGCCGAAACCCCTGGCAGCCTGCCAGGCGCCAGCCTGCTTCCGCCCTGTCTGCACATCAGTCCCCGCGAGGCCCTGGAGCAGGTCGAAAGCTTTGCCGGCTTCGACCTGGCCGAACTGAACGAAACCGATCAGCACGCCAACAGCTTTGACCTGGCCAGCCGTTCGGTACCGGCCTATCCCAATGCCTTTGGCAAGTTGGCAGCCCTGGTGCGCGGCTTCCAGGCGGACAAGGCACGGGTGTGGCTGCTCTCGGCCCAGCCCTCTAGGGCGGTAGCCCTGCTGGAGGAACACGACTGCATCAGTCGCTTTGTGCCCAATCCCGGCGATTTCGCCTCAATCAACCGGCTGATTGAACAGAACACTCCGGTTGCCCTTAAAACCCGGGGCACGGCCGAACTCGAAGGCCTGCAACTACCGGCCTGGAAGCTGGTTTTAATCACGGATCGGGAATTCTTTGGCCAGCAGTCGTTAACAGCCACGGGCTATGTGCGCCGGCGTCGCAAGGCGGCCAGCCGCACGGTGGATCCCGGCAAGATGCAGCCCGGCGATTTTGTCGTGCACCGCAACCACGGCATCGGCCGCTTCCTCAAGCTGGAAAAACTAGTCATCAGCGGCGAATCCCGCGATTACCTGGTGGTGCAATACGCCGATGGCCTGCTACGGGTGGCCGCCGACCAGCTCGGCAGCCTGGGCCGCTATCGGGCCAGCACCGATGCGCCCCCCGAACTCAACCGCATGGGCGGCACGGCCTGGGCCAAGGCCAAGGAGCGAGCCCTAAAGACCGTGCGCAAGGTGGCCCTCGACCTGGTCAAGCTCTACGCCGAGCGGCACCAGGCGCCGGGCTTTGCCTTCCCCGCCGATGGTCCTTGGCAAAACGAACTCGAAGACTCCTTTCCCTACGAACCCACCCCCGACCAGCTCAAGGCGATCAGCGATGTCAAGCGGGACATGGAGCGCCCCCAGCCCATGGACCGCCTGGTGTGCGGCGATGTGGGCTTCGGCAAAACGGAGGTAGCGATCCGGGCCATCTTCAAGGCAGTAACCGCTGGCAAACAGGTGGCCCTACTGGCCCCCACCACGGTGCTGGCCCAACAACATTGGCGCACCCTCAGCGAACGCTTCGCCCCCTATCCCCTCAAGGTGGCCCTGCTCAACCGCTTCCGCACCACGCTGGAACGTAAAACGATCCTGGCGGGCCTGGGCGAAGGCAACGTCGATGTGGTTGTGGGCACCCACCAGCTGCTGAGCAAGGGCACCAACTTCAAGCAACTTGGATTACTAGTGGTGGATGAAGAACAGCGCTTTGGTGTTAATCAGAAGGAAAAGATCAAGGCCTTGCGTAAGGACGTCGATGTGCTAACTCTTTCGGCCACACCAATCCCCCGCACCCTCTACATGAGCCTCTCGGGTGTGCGCGAAATGAGTCTGATCACCACACCGCCGCCGCTGCGGCGGCCGATCAAAACCCACCTGGCCGCCCTCGATGAGGAGGCGGTGCGCAGCGCTATCCGCCAGGAACTCGATCGCGGCGGCCAGATTTTCTATGTGGTGCCGCGGGTGGAGGGCATCGAGGAGGTGGCCGCCCAGCTGCGCTTGATGCTGCCAGGCCTGCGCCTGCTGGTGGCCCATGGCCAGATGGCCGAGGGCGAACTGGAAAGCGCCATGGTGGCCTTCAATGCCGGCGAAGCCGACCTGATGCTCTGCACCACGATCGTGGAGAGCGGCCTCGATATTCCACGGGTGAACACCATTTTGATCGAGGACGCCCACAAATTTGGCTTAGCCCAGCTCTATCAATTGCGCGGCCGGGTCGGCCGCAGCGGCATCCAGGCCCACGCCTGGCTCTTCTATCCGGGCAATGCCTCCCTCTCGGAAGCGGCCCGCCAGCGGCTCCGCGCCATCCAGGAATTTGCCCAGCTGGGGTCCGGCTACCAGCTGGCCATGCGCGACATGGAAATCCGCGGGGTTGGCAATTTGCTCGGGGTGGAACAGAGCGGCCAGATGGAAACGATCGGCTTCGATCTCTACATGGAGATGCTGCAGGAATCCCTAGCCGAGATCCAGGGGCAGGACATCCCCGCCGTTGAGGACACCCAGATCGACCTGCCGATCACCGCCTTCATCCCGGGCGATTGGATCACTGAAAATGACGAGAAGATCGCCGCCTACCGGGCCGCAGCCGGGTGCGCCAGCATGGATAATCTGGTGGAACTGGCCGTCGGCTGGGTGGATCGCTACGGCGCCATCCCCGCCCCAGTGCAAAGCCTGCTGCAATTGATGCAGCTGAAGTTGTTGGCCAAGCGCTGTGGCTTTTCCCGGATCAAACCGGAGAAGCCGAATATTGCCCTGGAAACGCCCATGGAGGAGCCAGCCTTCCGGCTGCTACGCCAGGCCCTACCCCAACATCTACATGGACGCCTCGTTTATCAGGGGGGTCCAGGCAGCACCGCCAAGGTGTTGGCCCGGGGCCTCGGGGTGTTGCCCATCGAGAAGCAACTTGAACAACTGATGGAGTGGCTCAGACTGATGGCCGACCAGCTGCCCGGCAGCGATGGCCTCAGCGACCAGCAACGGCGCCAACAACTCGAAGCCCGCAATGCCGAGGTGCTGCGTGTTTGAAAGCCAGCCCCAACGGCCGCCCCAGCGCAAGGGGTCCACTCCAGCCCAGCTGGAAGCGGGGCCCCAACTCCAGAAGGGAGTGTTGCTGCAGCCAGCAGCCAAAGCCACGATCGAGCAATTCGGCGCCACCACAACCGCCTACAAGCTGACCTACTGGATGGCCGATCCGCTCAGCATCCGGGAGGTGAGCAGCGAGCTAAAGCTGGCGCTCTGGACCCGCTTCAACCCCGAGGACATCAACTTGAGCTGAGGCCTGGGCCGGGCAACCGGTGGCCACCGCCCCGGCCCTCTCAGCTTGCGCAATTCTTCGTTACAATATGGACATCTTTCGTTACCGCAGCGCCGTGGGTGAGCTGATCGAGCAAGGGGCCGCAAGCGGCGGCTTCAACCTTCTCTCTGGTCTGGTGTGCCTGGTTGCCCTCGGCCTCTACGGCCTGATGGGCCGCGACCAAGAAAACAACGACGACGACGATTCCAGTCCCGGCGGTGGCCTGATGCAACCGGTGGCCTGAACTGGTCAAGACGCCATTGTATAAACGTGTAATTAAGTCATCGACGAGAGGTCGATGACTTAATTACACGTCGTTCTTTCCCTCGCGCTTTCGCAAGGCAGCATTTTTAGTTCTGCAGGCGCCCATAACTCAGTTTGTAGACTTACCTGCGCCTAGGGCCGCAGGCACATTGCTATTGCCCGGCTGGAAAGGGCGTTGGGCTAACCCGCCGCTGCGGAGCAATTTGATCAGGCTAGTTTCAGCCGCCACGAACTGGCTGTCCTTTTGGGTGGCAATGTCTTCAAGCTTTAGTTTTTGGGCGTCGGCATCGGAAAGTTTGGCGACCACATCGGGCTCAATACCGCGTTGGTGGATATCGCGGCCACTGGGGGTGAGATATTTGGCGATCGTCACGGTCATGCCTGAACCATCAGAGAGACCCCGCACCGATTGCACCAGGCCCTTGCCAAAGGTTTTCTGACCTACCAACAGGGCCCGATGGTTGTCTTGAAGGGCGCCGGAGAGAATCTCGCTAGCGCTGGCAGACCCCTCATTGACCAGGATCACCAGGGGGCGCTTGGTAAGGGCATGGCCGTTGGCCCGTTTGATGTCCTGGATGCCATCGCGAGTTTTGGTGGACACGATCACACCCTCATCAAGCCATTGGCGGGCAATCGCCACGCTGGCCATCAGCAGGCCGCCTGGGTTGCTGCGCAGGTCGAGCACATAGCCCTGAACTCCCTTGGTTTCGAGGTCCTTGACCGCCGCAGCCATGTCCCGGGCCGCATTGGCATTGAATTGTTTCAGGCGGATATAGCCCAGGCGCTCGCTATCGGGGCCTGTTTTCACCTGGTGCTCCACCGTGTGGAGCTCGATGCGCTCGCGCACCAAGGGCGCGGTGATCAGGGCGCCCTTGCGGCGCAGCTCAATGGTCACCTTGGTGCCGGCTTCGCCGCGGATCAGCTTGACCGCCTCTTCGGTGGACATGCCCTTGGTGGGTTTGCCATCAATCGAGACGATGACGTCCTTGGGTAAGACGCCAGCCCGGAAGGCAGGCGAACCCTCGATTGGGGCGATGACCACCAATTCCTTACTGTCCTTATCAATGCTGAGTTGGATGCCTACCCCGGTCAATTGGCCGGAGGTATCGATCTGCATCTCCTTGAACTCACGGGGGTCTAGGAACCGGGTGTAAGGGTCACTAAGGGTGGACAACATGTCGCGGATAGCCGTGTAACCATCTTTCGACGTATTATAATTCTTGGCAAGAAGTTGCCGTCTTAATTCGCGCCAACGCTCCGGTGAATACTTACCGGTGGTATCAAGATAATCGCGAAAAACAATCTGCCAGGTTTGATCAATCACCTCCTTGGGGCTGTCGCTGATCAGGGAGGCCAGGCTTGGGGCGTTCAGCAACTGACTACCCACCAGCAAAGTGGCGGCGAGAGCTCCTGTCCCCATCAACACCACGACGCCGGTGCGAGCCCTGCCCATCAATAGCCCCTGTAAACCTGGAGATTGATCTCAAGCTAGCCCGCCAACGTGATTCCGTGGCAGCGGGGATAACCGGAATGGGGCCAGCCTGAAAACCGAATCCTGAGCCGTTAGGGATCAACCCAACGCCCGTCCTCCTTGATGAGCGCAATCAGGGCGGCCACTCCCTCGGCCTCCGGCACCCGGCGGAGTTCATCGCGGCCCCGGTAGAGGGAAATGGTGCCTGGGGTCTTGCCGACATAGCCGTAGTCGGCATCGGCCATTTCGCCTGGGCCGTTGACGATGCAGCCCATCACGGCGATATCCAGGCCGGTGAGGTGGGCCGTGGCGTCGCGCACCTTGTGCAGCACCTCCTCGAGGTTGAACAGGGTGCGGCCGCAGCTGGGGCAAGCCACGTATTCGACCATCGTCTTGCGTAGGCCGAGGGCCTGCAGGATCGAGTAACAGACAGGGATCTCCTTCTCGGGCGCCTCGGTGAGGGACACCCGGATCGTGTCGCCCAGGCCATCGGCCAACAGGGTGGCGATGCCGGCGGTGCTCTTAATGCGGCCGTAATCGCCATCGCCAGCCTCGGTGACGCCCAAGTGCAGGGGGTAATGGAAGCCCTCGAGGTCCATGCGATGGGCCATCAGCCGGTAGGCCGCCAGCATCACCGGCGCCCGGGATGCCTTCATCGACACGACGATGTTGTGGAAATCGAGTCGATCGCAAATGCGGATGAATTCGAGCGCCGACTCCACCATGCCCAGGGGCGTGTCGCCGTAGGTGAAGAGCATGCGCTCCGCCAAGGAGCCGTGATTGACGCCAATGCGCAGCGCCTTGTCCTGGCTCTTGAGCAGGCTCACCAGCGGTTCAAAGGTGAGGGCGATGCGATCGCCGATTTGGGCCAGCTCGGCCTCGGAAAAGCTGGTGCGATTGGGATCGGGTTTGTCAAACACAAACAGGCCCGGATTGATGCGCACCTTGTCAACGTGCTGGGCCACCTCCAGGGCGATCTTCATGCCGTTGTGGTGCACATCGGCCACCAGGGGCACCGGTTGGTAGGTGTCCTCCAAGCGTTTGCGGATCTCCGCCACGGCCTTGGCATGGGCCAGGCTCGGCACGGTGAGTCGCACGATTTCACAGCCCGCCTCGTGCAGGCGGCGAATGCCAGCGGTGGCCCCTGCGATATCGAGGGTGTCCTCATTAATCATCGACTGCACCACCACCGGGTGCTCACTGCCGATCTGGATGGCCCCTACCCGCACGCTGCGAGTTCGGCGGCGGTGGATCACCGAATCAAACCTGGGATCGCTGGCCCAATCGGCGCTATTGCCGCCTGGGGCAGCATCAGGATTCATCCCCGGGGTGACGGCATCGGGGCGGGCCAGGGTGCCGGTCATGGGGCGGGGCCGGAAGGTGCCCCAAGCCTGTCACAGACCGGCACAGACCGGCACAGCTCGGGCAGCGATCGCCTAGCTGCTGGCCAGGAGGTGCTCCCGCACAGCCACCAGGTCCGCTCGGGTCAGGTCCCTGGGCCGGCCTGGCTCGATCGAGCCGTTGCGCAACAGGTAGGCGGGGTGGAAGATCGGCATGCAGGCACGCCCCGCAAGGGACTGCCACTGGCCACGCAGCTGGCTGATCGGGCCCTTGAGCCCCAGGACCGCCTGCAGGGCGGTGGCACCGACCAGCACCAGCACCTGGGGTTGGACCAGGGCGATCTGCTGCTGGAGCCAGGGCCGGCAGGCGGCCAGTTCCAGGGTCGTCGGTTTGCGGTTGCCGGGGGGGCGGCACTTCACCGCGTTGGCGATGTAGGCGTCCTGATGGCTGTCGAGGCCGGCCGCTGCGAGCAACTGATCCAGCAGCTGGCCCGAACGCCCGACAAAGGGTTGGCCGAGCTCGTCCTCCTGGGCCCCAGGGGCCTCACCGATCAGCATCAGCCGCGCCTGGGGGTTGCCGCGGCTGAGCACCACCTGCTGGCGGCCGAGGGCCAGGGAGCAACGACGGCAGGCGTGGCACTGCTGGGCCAAGGCGTCCAGAGCGGCCTCGCGGGCCCTGGGCGAACCCCCAGCCGGGCTCGCCAGGCCGGAGCCGATGGCGAGGGGCGACGCAGGCAGGCTGTCGATGGCGCTGATCTGGCAGGCATGGCCAGATTCCCATGGCACCAGGGCAAGGGCCATGGGAATCTGGCCCCAAAAGGTGTCTTCGGAACCTTTGTCGTGGCCGGAGTAGGGCAGGATGCAAGATTGTCCAGGCATTCCTCGGGATGCCGCCTCCGACGCTGCACCGATGCTGCGCCCGATTGAGCTCTCTGCCCGGGCAGAAGCGTTGCAGCCCTCCTTGACCCTGGCCATCGCCGCCCGGGCCAAATCCCTGCGCGCCGATGGCCATGACATCTGCAGCCTCAGTGCGGGGGAGCCGGATTTCGACACGCCGGCCTTCATCCGCCAGGCCGCCACGGCGGCCCTTGAGGCCGGCCATACCCGCTACGGACCGGCCGCTGGCGAACCGGCCCTGCGCCAGGCGATCGCCGCAAAACTGAGCACTGAAAATCAGGTTCCCACCAGGGCCGACCAGGTGCTGGTCACCAACGGCGGCAAGCAGGCCCTCTACAACCTCTTCCAGGTGCTCCTAGGGCCAGGCGATGAACTGCTGCTGCCTTCGCCCTACTGGCTGAGCTACCCGGAAATGGCCAAGCTGGCCGGCGCCAGTGTGCGTCTGATCCCCAGCGCCGCGGCCGACGGATTTTGGCTCGATCCCCACCAGCTGGAGTTGGCGATCACGCCTGCCAGCAAGTTGCTGGTGCTCAATAGCCCCTCTAACCCCACCGGCATGGTGCTCGGCCTGGAGGATCTCGAGGCGATCGCCGCGGTGTTGCGCCGCCATCCGCAGGTGGCGGTGGTCTGCGATGAGATCTACGAATTTTTGCTGGCCCCAGGGCTCACCCACCACAGCTTTGCGGCCGTGGCCCCCGATCTGGCAGGCCGAATTTTCACGGTGAACGGCTTTGCCAAGGGCTGGGCCATGACCGGCTGGCGGGTCGGCTGGCTGGCGGGGTCCCAGCCCGTGATCGCCGCCGCCAGTGCCCTCCAAAGCCAAAGCACTAGCAACGTCTGCAGCTTCGCCCAATACGGCGCCCTGGCGGCGATCAGCGGCCCCCGGGACTGCGTGCTGGAGATGGCGGCCGAATTCAGCCGGCGCCGCCGCCAACTCAGCGATGGCCTGATGCAACTTGGCGGGTTGGCCCTGGTCCCGCCCCAGGGGGCCTTCTATGCCTTCGCCGACATCAGCAGCAAGGGCCTCGATTCGATGACCTTCTGCAACCGACTTCTGGAGGAGCAGGGCCTGGCGGCCGTGCCCGGCGTCGCCTTTGGCGATGACCGCTGCATTCGCCTTTCCTGCGCCGCCTCGCCTGCGACGATCGAGGATGGCCTGGCCAGGCTTGGGCGGTTCCTCGCCAGTACCTGAAGACCTACAAGCCCCATCAACCCTTCCCTTCCCTCCATTGATGGCCATTCGAGAACGTTGGGCCGCTGTCCTGGCTGGCCTGTCGATGGTCCTGCTGCCGGCGGCCCTGCCGGGGGGAAACCCCGGTGGACCCAGCCTGCTCCCCCCTGCCCGGGCCGAACAACCCCGGAACCAGGCCAAACCGGTGTTGCGCATCGGCGCCATCCCCGACCAGAAACCGGAAAAACTGAACCGCCTCTATCCCCTGGTAGCCGCGGAACTGGAGCGCCAATTGGGTGTGCCGGTGACCTACGTGCCCGTGGTCGACTACACCGCCGCCGTGACCGCCTTCCGCACCGGAGACCTGGATCTGGTCTGGTTCGGGGGCCTCACCGGGGTGCAGGCGCGCCTGCAGAAACCCGGCGCCCAGGTGCTCGCCCAACGGGACATTGATGTGGCCTTCCACAGCATCTTCATCGCCAACACAGGCAGCGGCCTAAAACAAATCCGTGACGTCAAGGGCCTAACGGCACTGAAGGGCAAGCGTTTCACCTTCGGCTCGGAAAGTTCCACCTCGGGCCGGCTGATGCCCCAGTACTTCCTGGCCAAAGGCGGCGTGAAACTGGCCGATTTTGCCGGTGGCGCCCCTGGCTTTAGCGGCAGCCACGACACCACCATCGCCCTGGTGCAAAGCGGCGCCTACGACGCCGGCGTGGTCAACGAGCAGGTCTGGAGCACCAACCTGCGCGACGGCCGGGCCAACCGGGCCAAGGTGGTCGCCATCTGGCGCACACCGGGCTATCCCGATTACCACTGGATCGGCCAACCCAACCTCGACCAACGCTTTGGCAAGGGCTTCAGCCGCAAGCTGCAGGGGGCGATCCTCAGCTGGCGCACCAGCAATCCCCTGCAGAAACAGATCCTGACCCTGTTCGGCGCCCAGCAGTTCAGTAAAGCAACGGCGGCCAGTTACAAGCAGATCGAACAGGTGGGTCGCCAGATCGGCAAGATCCGCTGATGCCCGTAGCGCCGGCCAGGGAGCCAGTCCTGCCGAATCCAGGACCAGGAGTGTCGTCCCAGGAGCTGCCCTGGCTAGAGCTGAGCCAGATCACGGTGCCCGGCCGCGGCCGGCCGCGGCTGGATCGGGTGTCACTGGCCATCGGCGGCGGCGAACGGGTGGCCCTGCTGGGGCCCAGTGGCGCCGGCAAAAGCAGCCTGCTGGCCGTTGCCAACGGCCAGCTCAAGCCCAGCTCCGGGTCGCTGCGCTGGCTTGGGGCCCCACCGGCCCGCTCGGGCCGGGCCCGGCGCCGCCAGCAGGCGCGCATCGGCACCCTCTGGCAGGACCTGCGCCTGATCGAGGAGCTGAGCGTGCAACAAAATCTCAATAGCGCTCGGCTGGCGACCTGGGGCTGGCCCCGGGCCCTGCTCAACCTGCTTTGGCCCCTGGACACGGCCGCCAACCGGGAGGCCCTCGCCCAGGTTGACCTGGGCGCCGAGCTGCTCGACCAGCCGGTCAGCGCCCTCTCCGGCGGCCAACGCCAGCGGGTGGCGATCGCCCGCCTGCTGCGCCAGGACCCGGAGTTGCTCCTGGCCGATGAACCCCTGGCCAGCCTCGATCCGCGCCTGGCATCCGAGCTCCTGCAGCTGCTGCTCGACCAGGTGACCCCCCGGCGGGCCCTGCTGCTCAGCCTGCACCGCCCCGACCTATTGGCCGGCTTTGATCGGGCCATCGGCCTGCGCCAGGGGCAGGTGCTCTTCGATCAACCGGCTAGCAGCATCGGACCCGCCGACCTGGCGGCCCTTTACGACGGCGAACTGCCGGGATCCGGGCCGTGATTGCCTCCTGGATTCCAGTCTTTCGAACCCGGATTCGCAGGAGCTTGGCGGGGCGGGGCGGGGGCAAGGGGCCGAGCCCCGATCGGGCCAGAATCGCCCAAAACGGTCCGTCCGGCGTCGCCGCACCCCTGGCGATGGTGGCCCCGGCGTTGGTGTTGATCCCGGTGCTGGTGCTGCTGCCGGGCCTGGTCCATGGCGGCGGTATCGACCTACTCAAAGAGTTCCTCCAGGCGGCCATTACCCCTTCCCTCGATCCGCTGGTGCTGGGCTCGGCCGTCTCGGGCCTGGGCGTCACCGTGGGAATCGCCCTGCTGGGCTGGGCGGCCAGTGCCCTCCTAGGGCTGGCCCTGGCCCTAGCCAGTTCGCGCCAGGTCTGGAGCAGCTGCTGCGGCCAGACCTGGCCGGCCAACTTCCTGCGGCGGCTATTGGCCGTGCCGCGCTCGATCCATGAGCTGCTCTGGGGCTTGCTGCTACTCCAGCTCATCGGCCTGCAACCGGCCGTGGCAATCGCCGCCATTGCTATCCCCTACGCCGCCCTAGTCGCCCGGGTGCTCAGCGACCAGATCGATGCCCTACCCAGCGGTGCCCTCGCGGCCCTGCGCTGCGCTGGCGTGGCTGCCCCCCAGGCCCTGGTCACCGCCCTGGGGCCGCCCCTGCTACCCGGCCTGCTCAGCTATGGCGGCTACCGACTCGAATGCGCCCTGCGCAGCGCCACCCTGCTGGGGGTGTTTGGCCTGGGGGGCCTGGGCACGGAGCTCAAGCTCTGCCTGCAATCCCTGGAATTCCATGAACTCTGGACTGGCCTCTGGCTGCTGCTGGCGGTGATGCTGCTGCTGGAAACGGGTCTGGCGGGCCTGCGCCGCCGCTGGTTAATGCCCCGCCGCCTGGGCTTGGGGGGGCTGACCTTCACCCCCCTGGGCCCCGAATCCGGCGCCGGGACCAGGGGGATGGGCCAGACGGCCCGGCCGGACGACCTGGGCCGGCGCGGCCGCGAGATGGTGCTGGCCCTAGTGGTGCTGGGGCCGCTGCTGGTCTGGCTGGCCCGGGCCATGGGCGTGCAGCCCCTGGCCCTGCTGCACTGGCAACCGTTGCCCAACCTGGGCGGCAGCTCCTGGGCCAGTGTCCTGGCCCTGCCCTGGCCCCAGCTCGTGGGCAGCACCCTGCTGCTGACCCTGGTGGCTGCGGGCTTGGCGGTGGGGCTTGCGCCCCTGCTGCTGCTGGTGATTGCCCCTTGGCCCTGGGCGAGGCCCTTGCTGCAACTGACCTGGGCCCTGGCCCGCCTCTGGCCGCCGCCCCTCAGCGCCCTACTGCTGCTGTTGCTTCTCAAACCGGGCCTGGTCACGGCCGCCCTGGCCCTGGGCTTCCACAACCTGGGCATCCTTGGCCGCCTACTGCTGGAAGCCAGCGACGATTACCAGGCCCCGGCCGAGATTGCCCTGCAGGGAGCGGGTGTCGGCCCACGGCTGGCCCTGTTCTATGGCCGTTTCAGCGGCCTGGCCCGCAGTTACCTGGCCTATGGGGCCTACCGGAGCGATGTGATGCTGCGCGAGAGCGTGGTGGTTGGTCTCGTGGGGGCGGCGGGGCTGGGCACCCAGCTCCTGGAGAGTCTCAGCAGTTTTGCCTGGGACCAACTCCTAGGCCTACTGGTGGTTTACGCCCTACTCACCCTGGTGGGGGAAGATCTCAGCGACCGGGCCCGGCTCCAGCTTCTGGCCCCCGCCTAACCAGCCTGCACCGCCTTGCCCCATGGCCCAACCCGTCCCCCGCAAATTGATCGTGCTAGGGGATAGCGGCGTCCTGGGTTGGGGTGATCCCGAGGAGGGCGGCTGGTGTGAACGCCTGCGCCGCCATTGGATGGGGCTTCCGGGCGGTCCCGTGGTCTATCCGCTCGGGGTCCGCGGCGATGGTCTGGAGCGGGTCGCTGCCCGGTTGGAACGGGAGGTGGCCTGCCGCGGTGAGCTGCGGCGCCAGTTGCCCCACGGCATCCTGCTGGCGGTGGGCCTCAACGACAGCGCCAGGGTCGGCCGGCCCGATGGCCGGGCCCAGCTCGATGGCGATGGCTTCCTGTTTGGACTCCAGCAGCTGATTCGCCAGGCCCAGGCCCTGGCGCCGGTGTTCGTGCTGGGCCTGACCCCGGTCGATGAAGCGGTGATGCCCTACGCCGGGGTGCTCTGGTATTCCCTAGCGGCCGTTCAGCACTACGAAAGCCTGCTGGAGGAGGCCTGCCTGGAGGCCAATGTGCCCTTCTTGTCACTACTGCCCTCCCTACGGGCAGACCCCCATTGGCTGCATTGGCTCGATGGCGATGGCCTCCATCTCAACAGCGAAGGCCATCGCCAGGTTTACGGGCGAGTGCGCCAGTGGCCGGCCCTCCTGCAATGGGCTGGCCTGGAGCCGGTGTCGCTGGCCACACCCCTGGCCTGAGTTGCGGGCTGGGGGCACCGGGCAGCGATCGGGCCTAGGCCGCTGGGGGCTTGGGGTGCCTGGCCCGCATCCCCCAGGGGGGTGAAGGGCATCCCCCCAGGGGGAGGACGCGGATTGGGGGAGGGGCGGCAGATCCTGTGGAGCCCGATCCCAGGTCCCCATGGCCATCCCCCGGCAGGTTTCAGGCCCGATTAGCCCCATCGGCAGCCAGAACCTGGCTCCCCTGGTGGCCTACGCCCTCAACCGCAGCCTCAAGCAACGCAACCAGCTCGCCTTGAGCAACCTGCCGTTGGTGAAGAAACTGGCCCGGCGCGAAAGCCAGCTCAGCCCCGTGCCCATGGAGGACCTGGAGCAATCGGGCTGCATTGGCCTGATCAAGGCCCTGGAGGCCTTTGATCCAGCCCGCAGTACGGCCCTGAGCAGCTTTGCGGTTCCCTACATCCGCGGCGCCATCCGCCAACACCTGCGCGACCGCTGCCAGCCCCTGCGCACCAGCCGCGGCCTACGGGAGCTCCATGGCCGGGGCCAGCGGCTCCAGTTTGAACGGCAGCACCGGGGTCAGCCGGTTCTGGCCGAGGACGACCTGGCCGGGAGTTTGGGCGTGACGCTGGCGCGCTGGCGGGAGGCCTGCGGCGCAGCCCGGGCCCTGAAGGTCGCCAGCCTGGACCAACCCAGGCCGGGAATCGATGGGGAGGGCGATGGCCCCGCTCAGGCCCGCAACCAGGGTCTGGTCGAGCTGCTGGCCGATCCAGGCGGCCTCGATCCGCTCGAATGGGCCTGCGGCCTGGAACGGCGGCAACGGCTCGAGCAGCTTCTCGGCCTGCTCAAGCCCCAGGAGCGGACCCTGCTCCTGGGGCGGGTACTTGGCAACCGATCGTTTAACGACCTGGGACTTGCGATCGGGATGAGCGGCAAGGTGGCGCGAAAGCGCTATGGGGCCTTGCTCAGTTGGCTCCGGCCCCAGCTTGATCCGGCCTTGCTGCCGTGACCGCCAGGCCATGGGCAACCGCCTAAGCGATTTGCAGTTGAACAGCCAGGCCGATGGCCAGGAGGGCTGCAATCAGGGTCTGGACGCCATTGACCAGCTCATTGCTGAGCCAGCCGATGCGGCCCTGGAGGGTGGCGCCAATCAGGCTTTCGATCAGGGTCGCCACCAGGCCCACCAGGGTCACCAGCACCCAGGGGCCGGCGCCCTGCAACACGCCCAGTTGCAGGCACACCAGGGCCATCAGGGCACTGCCGACCAAACTGGCGAGGCTGCCCTCCAAGCTGATCGCCCCCTCCGTACCGGGGGGCACGGGCCGCAGGCTGGTAACCAGCACCGTGTGGCGCCCCCAGCGCTTGCCGATCTCACTGCCGCAGGTATCGGCGAGCTTGGCGCTGAAACTGGCCGCGAATCCGATCAACAGCAGGGGCACGGGCGCCCAGGGCAAGGTGCACAGCAGGGCCAGGCCAGCGCCTGTGGCGGCTGACCCCCAAACATTCTCAGGACCGCGCCGGCCGCCGCGGGCCTCGGCCAGGCCCAGCTCCTGCTTACGACGCAGGCCCAGGCGGGTGACAAGCGAGCCAAGCAGCAAATAGAGAACCACCGCCAGCCAGCCGGCCCAACCGAGGCTGCCCCAAAGAACGGTGCCAAGGATGCCGGCATGGACCCAGCCGGCCCGGGTCAGCAAAGGTGCCCGCTGGGCCAGGGCAATCAACAGGCCATTGAGCAACAGGGCATCGCGCCACTGCAGCAGCCGCTCCGGCGACTCCAAAAGCAAATACGCCAGCACGACCGCGCCCCGACTGCTCCCCTAGCTGAACACAGGCAACGCCGGGGGGCGAGTCAAGCCCAAGGCCGGCGTCGGGCTCCAGGCAAGCTTCTGTTGCACTGCCCTAAGCCGGAGCCAGCCAGGGCCGCCGCCAACGGATAATCGAAGGCATTGCCTGGTCTGCCGCCGTCATGGTTTTTAACCGCAAGGGGTCGTTCTTCCTGAACCTCGACGACCAGGCCCCCGCCGAGGCCGCCCAGGTGGCGCCGGTGCGGGCCCCTGAGAGCAAAGCCAAGGCCGACAAGACGTCAACCCCCGTGGCTATTGCCGCAGCAGCAGCTCCAGCCGCCTCAGCCGACCCCAGCCCCACAACCAGTACACCGGCCCCCACCACCGGCGTGACCACGGCCGAAGCGATTGCCGCCGAGCTGCGCGCCGCCCAGGAGGCCCGTCCGGCCCAAACCTTCATCACCTTTGCCCCCGAAAGGGTTAGCGCCGGGGGCGCCCTGCCGATGGCCCGGCGTAAGGGCGGCGCCAACCTGGCGGGCTTCAAGGCCATGGCTGGCAGCCTGTTCGGCAAGTAAGCCTTTCCCGTAACCCCAGGCGAAGCCAGGGCCCCGCGAGGCCCAAGCCGAATGGACGCGACAGGCCGTTCAGCAACCCCAGCGGCGGTAGCGCCAATCGCTGAGCAATCCCAGGCCAGCCACCGCAGCGGTGGAACTGCGCAGGATGCGGGGCCCCAGGTCCACGCCAATCCAGCCCTGGTCCCGGGCCAGGCTCTCCTCGGCGCCACTCCAGCCCCCCTCCGGTCCGCAGGCCAGCCACAGGCTGCCTTGGGGCCCGTTGGCGGTCCAACGGTCCAGGGCCTCAAGCAGGGGCAATCCCCCGCTCTGGCGCGTCGTTGCAAACAGTTTGAGACCGGCCGCGGAGCCTGGGGCCCTCCCGGTGGCGGTGGCGTCATGGGTCGGTAGGGGACTCGTTCCCCCCAGCCAATCGCGAGCCGGCCGGGGATCCTGCAGTTGGGGCAGCCAGGGACGCTCACACTGCTCGGCCGCCTCCCGGACAATCGTGCGCCAGCGCTCCAAGTTGGGCTGGCCAACCACGGCGTCGTAGTCCCCCCGGCAGGGCAGCAGCCAGTCGGCCCCCAGTTCCACCGCCATGCGCAACAGCAGCTCATAGTCCCGCTTGACCAAAGCGGCCAGCAAGACCAACTGGGGCTGCGGCGGCGGTTGCCAGGCCAGGGGTGCCTCCAGGGGCTGCCGCAGCTGGGCCCGATTCGGCTCCGTCAGCTCGGCCTCCCAGAGCCCACCGGCCCCATCGCCGATGGCGAAGACCGCCCCGGGGCCGTAGCGCAACACCTTGACCAGGTAGCGGCTTTCCGCCGGGCTGAGGTCCACCAGCCCCGCCGGGGCTCGCTGCAGGCGGCCCGAATCGATCAACAACCGCCGTTGTTCCCGCCCCATGGGCTAGGGCACCCGGCCGTCATAGCCACTGATTTCGGGGTCACTGATTTCAGGGTCACCGATTTCGGGGCCGCTTGTTTCGGGGCCATTAATGCCAGTGCCGTGGCGTGGGTCAGATCCGCCCCCATCGGCTCGGTAGTCGCCATCGAAGCCATGCTCATCCTCTTCGGGATCCCCCTCAAGCTCCTGGTCCCCGTCGGGGTCGTCGTCAAGGGGAAAGAGGCTGTCTGGGTGCTGCTCAACCGGCCAGTCGTCGTTTACGCCGCCAATCAACAGCTCCTCAATCTCGACCACATCGCGGTTGAGCTGGCCCATGGAATTAATCAGCACATCGAGGCTGAAGGCATCACTGGTACCCAGATCCAGCCAGCAGCGGGCCCAGTCGGCCCGATATTCCATCACGCCCATGTTGTGCATCAGGGCCGGCAGGGCCCGCTCGGACGCCTCCAGGTCGTAGCCCATCCAGCCCAGCTCAACGCCCTCCTCATGGCACTGCAGGTTTTCAGCATTGAAGCCTCCCAATTTGCCGAGAAAAAACCAACTCTCGAACAGGGTTTCGACGTAGCTGCGCTCGGCCGGGCCCAGGGGAGCGCCAAACCGCATCCAGATCCAGCAGTTGAAGGGATTGAGCTCGCGAAAACGGATATCCATGGGCGAACCAGCCGGCTCAGGTCAGGGCGACGTCCCTATCCAACAACCCCAGGGACTCCCTGCCACCGATCCACCATGCTGGAGATGCCGACTGGTCGACCGTGCTCGAACTTCGCGACCTGACCTACCAGGCGGCCACTGCCCCCGAACCGATCCTGGCCGGTCTCAACCTGCGCCTGGAACCGGGCCGGCCCAACCTGGTGGCAGGCCAGAGCGGCTGCGGCAAAACCACCCTGCTGGAGCTGATCTCTGGCCTGGCCGAACCGGGCCGGGGCTCCATCCATTGGCAAGGGCAGCGGCTGAATGGTCGCCAGAGACGCTGGCTCTGCGGCCTGGTGTTCCAGTTTCCCGAACGCCATTTCCTCGGCCTGAGCGTGGGCCAGGAGCTGAAATTGGGCCAGCGACGCTTCAGCAGTGAGCAGGCTGAAGTCGCCCTGGCCCAGGTGGGCCTGGCGGGCCTGTCCTTGCAACAACCGCCCGAACGACTTAGTGGCGGCCAGCAGCGCCGCCTAGCCCTGGCGGTGCAGCTGCTGCGCAATCCCCAGGTATTGCTGCTCGATGAACCCACCGCCGGCCTGGATTGGTCCGTGCGGGCCGAGGTGCTGGACCTGCTAGTCCAGTTGGCCCGCGAGCGGGTGCTGCTGGTGGTTACCCACGAACCCGAGCTGTTCTCCGATCTGGTGGAGCACTCCTGGCAGTTGGAGCGGGGCCAGCTAAGGCCCCTCAGCTGAGCCGAACCGGGGCCAAGTTCAGCCTCGGCCAAACCCTGATCGCCTGGTGAAAACCGTCCAACCGGCGCCAGCAGCCTGCATACGATGGCTCCAGTTGGGCCCCGCAGCGGGGCTGTTGCGATGCCCGATCAGCTGGTCCGAGCCACCGCCGCCGGAGGTGGCATCCGCCTAGTGGCCGTGAACAGCACGGTGGCCTCCCGCTACGCCCGGCGGCGCCATGGCCTGTCCTTTCTCACCACCGCCCTGCTGGGGCGGGCGATGACGGCGGGTTTGCTGCTAGCCAGTTCCATGAAAGTGCGCCACGGGCGAGTCAACCTGCGCATCCAGTCCGATGGACCGCTGAAGGGACTGATGGTGGATGCCGGCCGCGACGGCAGGGTGCGCGGCTATGTGGGGAACCCCGGCCTGGAGCTTGAGCTGCTGGAAGCGGCCGATAGCTCCCACCAGTTCGATTTCCGCCAGGCCTGCGGCACCGGCTACCTGCACATCGTGCGGGACCTGGGCCAGGGAGAACCCTTCAGCAGCACGGTGGAACTGGTCAGCGGCGGCATCGGCGAAGACGTGGCCTCCTACCTGCTCCATTCCGAGCAGACCCCCTCAGCGCTGTTCGTGGGCGAGCAGCTCGACAGCCATGGGGTGCGCTGCGCCGGCGGGGTGTTGGTGCAGGTGCTACCCAAGGCAGCCCAGGAGCCTGGCCTGGTGGCCCTGCTCGAAGAGCGCTGCCGTGAAGTGACCGGCTTCAGCCAACGGCTGGGCGAAGCGGCGGGCAACCTCAAGGCCCTGCTGGAAGACATCTTTCCGGATCTCGATCCCCAGCTGCTCGAGGACGCCGAAGCCGACCAGGAACTCACCTTCCACTGCCCCTGCAGCCGCCGCCGCAGCGTCAATGCCCTCAAACTGCTGGGCCGCGATGAACTGGGCGCCATCCTCAATGAGGACGGCAAAGCCGAACTCAACTGTCACTTCTGCAACGAGACCTACCGGGTCGAAGCCCCAGAACTGGAAGAACTGATCGCAGAACTGTCCAGCCCCGCGGGCTGAGAACCGGGCCCTAACCGATCAACAGGGCACCGAGGAGCAGCAAGACCAGGGCAGGCAGGGCCTGCAGCTGTTGCACCGAAAGCGGCAAGCCCAGGGGCAGGCTGGGATCCAGCAGCCCCTGCAGCAGGCCACCGAGCAGCAAACCCACGGTAAGCAGGGCGAAACTCCAGCCCACGGCGGGCAGGAAGCGGCGGTGGCGCCACTGCAGGGTCACCACGGTCACACCCGTGGCCAGGGCCAGGAGCAGTTCTGCCGATGGGCCAGGCAACACCAGCAGCAACACCAGGACCAGCCCATCGGCCGCCAGGGGGAACCAGCGCTCCCGACCCTCAGCCAGCGCCAACACTGGCAGGCTGAACTGGGGCATCGAGAGGGACGGCCTAGGCAAGGACGGCAGCGAAGGCAGGCTGGGCCGGGCCAGGGGCTTGGGAGGTGGACTGGCCACGGGCCGCACCGCTTCCCGTTGGGAGGCATTGAGGGCCGCACTGCTGACCTTGCCCTGCTGGCGCTCCTTAAGCCGGTCCATCAGCACGGCGTCATAGGCCGCCTCGATCTGGGCCCGGGCCTGGGGATCGTCACCAATTTCAGCCAGGCGTGCCGATTTAGCAGCCTGCACCTCATCAAAACTGGAGTCCGGGCTTACGCCCAGACGCTCGTAGGCCGATGGCCGCTCGCCGGCTGTGGCTGAATCCGTAACCTGGGTCATCGCCTCGTGCCGACATTGCGCTGTCGAGACTTGAGCGTATCGAGCCGTGGCCCCAGTTGGGGCGGAATGAATAAGGAGTTATGCCCAGAACGCCCGCTGCCCTGGTCAGAACAGGGGCTCGCTGCGGCGGTAGCCGCCCTCTTCCTGCAATCGCAGCCTCTGGGCTTCGGCTTCTGCCAGGGGCAGCCAGAGCCGGCGCTTAAGCAGGGGCATTTGGGGCGGCAGGTGGCAGCCTTCGCGCATTTCAATTTTGGCGTCGCCTGGTGCGTCAGCTATTGCGTCGCAGGGGGTGGAAGCGCTGGGGGTGCCTGGCCCAGGCAGGAAGCTCACGTAGTCGCAACCTCCGTCGGCGCGGGGACGGACCAGCCAGAAGGGTCTTGGCATGGCTGTGACCTTTCGTTGCAAATAGTCTGGCGCCATGGGGGCAAAGCCGTGGGCGCCAATCCGCAAACCCGTCGGCGCCATCTGGGTCCGCCAGCCGCCGGCTGGTGGCTGGCTCAAGCGGCGAGGCCAGGGAAGCGCAGCACCAGCGCAGATCAGAGGGCGATCGGCTCCACTCCGCTCACCACAGGCGCCACCGCACTGAGTTGCAGATCCGGGTGGTCATCGCTGAGCTGGTTGAGGTTCCACTGGTTCTTGAACAGCAGCACGGGCCTATCCCAGGCATCGCGCACGGTCTTGCAGTTGAAAATCCGGCCCACGGTTTCCAGGGCAGGCCAGCCGCCGATCACCCAGCGGGCCACCGTGAAGCCAAGGGGCTCAAGCCGGGTTTCCACCCCATATTCGTGTTCCAGGCGGTATTGGACCACCTCCAACTGCAACTGGCCCACGGCCGCCAGGATCGGATCGCGCTTGCTCTGGTCGGTGTCGTAGAGCACCTGGACGGCCCCCTCTTCCCGCAACTCATTCACTCCCTTGCGGAAACTCTTGAAGGCCGAAGGGTTGGGATTGCGCAGCCAGGAAAAGATTTCTGGGCTAAAGCAGGGGATGCCCTCGTATTCAATGCGCGGCCCTACATATAAGGTATCGCCGATGGCAAACATACCCGGATTATTAAGGCCGATCACATCACCTGGATAGGCATCTTCCACCACTTCCCGATCCTGACCGAAGAGCTTTTGGGGCCGCGAGAGGCGAATTGAACGGCCGGTGCGGGCGTGCTGCACCGTCATATCTTTCTCAAACTTGCCACTGCAGACCCGCACAAAGGCCACCCGGTCGCGGTGGCGCGGGTCCATGTTGGCTTGAAGCTTGAAGACAAAACCACTAAAGCCGGGCCGCAGCGGATCAATCGGCCCGTCGCTGGATTGGCGCGCCACCGGCTTTTGGGCCAGCTCTAAAAAGGCATCCAAAAAAGGACGCACGCCAAAGTTGGTCATGGCCGAGCCAAAAAAGACCGGGCTGAGTTCGCCAGCATGCACGAGCTCCATGTCCAGGTCGGCTCCGGCCCCATCGAGCAACTCCAATTCCTCCAGGGCCAGCACCAGGAGTTCCGGTTCCACTAAATCGGCCAGCTCGGGATCATCCCAGGGCAAGGAACGCTCCACGCTCTGCTTGCCGCGCTCGGCCCGGGCAAACAGGATCACCTGCTTACTGCGCCGATCGATCACGCCGCGGAAACGATCACCACTGCCGATCGGCCAGTTCACCGGCCAGCAAGCTAATTTCAACTCTTTTTCGATTTCATCGATCAGCTCCAGCGGTTCACGCCCGGGCCGATCCATCTTGTTGATGAAAGTAAAGATCGGGATCTGGCGCATGCGGCAGACCTCAAACAACTTGCGCGTCTGGGGCTCCAGTCCCTTAGCAGCATCCTCCAGCATCACGGCGTTGTCGGCGGCGGCCAGGGTGCGGTAGGTGTCCTCGGAAAAATCCTGGTGGCCTGGCGTATCGAGCAGGTTGATCGTGTTGCCGGCGTAGTCGAATTGCAAGACGGTGGAGGTAATCGAGATGCCCCGCTGCTTCTCCAGTTCCATCCAGTCGGAGGTCACCTTGCGCTGCTCGCCCTTGGCCTTCACAGCCCCGGCCTGCTGGATCGCACCGCCGTAAAGCAACAGCTTTTCGGTGAGGGTAGTTTTACCAGCATCCGGGTGCGAAATGATCGCGAAATTGCGGCGCCGAGACACCGCCTCAGCCAGGTCCGCCAGACCCTGATCAAGGACTGGATCAACACCCAGATCCGTGGCTTGACCATTCAACGAACGGGTGTCAAGGGCGGACTCGGGGACGCCACTGGTCTCGGTGGTGCTTGGGGTACGGCTGCTCATGGGTTCCAGCCTGCCAGGCAACGGCGGCGTAGGCCTCAGGCGAGCCAACCAGCCACCTCCAAATAACGATCATCCAGCTCTTTGACCTCGAGCTGGGGCAGGCTGGCCTGCCGCAACTGGGCCTGGACTTCCGCCAGGGTGAAGGCCGCCTGCAGGGAGAGGCTGAAGTCGCGTTGCAGCAGCTCAGAGGCCCCGCTGGCATGGCGCTGCACCAACTGGCGAACTGCCTCGCGGTTGGCAGGCCGGCGCAGATCCCGGATCAACACCAAGGCACCAGGCAACGCCAGCTGACGCACGGTGCGCCAGAGCACCTGGGGCCCATGGAGATGGTGCAACAGGCTGTTGCTCACCACCACGGCAAAGCCCGCGCCAACGCCCCCGGCCAAGGACTCCACCACAGCTGGTGCGAGGGGCAGCAAGGCCGAACGAAACGTCAACCGAGGCCGCCAATGGGGATGGCGCTCCAGTCCCTGGGCGGCGAGATCGAGCATGGCTGCCGCACCGTCGAGGCCCAGCACCTGGGCCTGGGGGAAGCGATCCACCAGCCGAAAGCTGATATTGCCGGGTCCACAACCCAGGTCGACGATCCGCAGCGGCTGGACCTGGCCAGCGGGCCCCAGCAGCTCCGCCAGCCGCTCCACCAGGGCCTGGTCAGTCGCACTGAAATCGGCCGCCCCATAGGCCTGGGCCTGGGCGAGGCCCTCCATTAATTCCGGCTCACAAACCCGTTCCATGGCTTCAGCCTGGCAGCGCCGAGGCGCCGGCGGTTGCCAAGGGCCAGCCACCGCCGCTGGTGCCCCCGGACCCTTGCCGGCCCCACCAGTGGCGTTAACCTTGCCGATACCTGAACCCAACGCCCCAGTGACCCTGTCAGCTCCGTTGACGGCAACAAGCTCCACGGCCGCTGCCGAAGCTGCCAACAGTGGCCAAAGCGGGGGGGCACCTGGGACCGGCCAGGCCACCTTTGCCGCCACTGCCCCGGCGGCCAATCCAGTCTTTTATCGCACCTATTCCCGTAAGACCGCCGCTGGCCGTGAGAGCTGGCACGAGGTAGCCGAACGCAATCTGGGCGGCCTGCGCAAGCTCGGAAACCTCGATGGGGCCGAGGTGGCGCTGCTGCGCCGCATGCAGGAACAACAAATGGCCCTGCCCTCGGGCCGCTGGCTCTGGATCGGCGGCACCCCTTGGATCGAACAGGAGCAAAACTTTTCCGGCGCCTACAACTGCACCTCCACCAACCTGGTCGATTGGGACGCCTTCGGCCTGATGATGGACCTGGCGATGATGGGCTGCGGCACCGGCGCCATCATTGAACCGCGCCTAATTGGACGCTTACCGGCGGTGCGCAACAAGCTGGTGATTGCTGGCGTCACCGACATCGGCGCCACCCCTGCGGGCCAGCGCCAGGAGATCACCACCTCGAGCATCGATGGCAACCGGGTGCAGATCAAGGTGGGCGACACCCGCCGCGGCTGGGTTGATAGCTACCAATTGCTGCTCAATCTCTGCAGCGATGACCGCTTCGATGGGCCGATTGAAATCACGGTTGACCTCTCCGATGTGCGGCCCGTGGGGGAAACGCTCAAGGGCTTCGGCGGCATGGCCAATCCGGTCAAGCTCAAGGATCTCTATGGCCGCGTCGCCCAAATTCTCAATAAGGCCCTCGGCCGCCAGCTGAGTTCTGTCGAATGCTGCCTGTTGATTGATGAGGCTGCAGTCACAATCGTGGCCGGCAACATCCGCCGCAGCGCCGGCATGCGGCAGTTTTCAGCTGAGGATCAATCCGCCGCCGGGGCCAAGGAAAACCTCTGGCAGCAGGACAGCGAGGGCAATTGGCGCATTGATCCCGAGCGCGATTCCCTGCGCATGGCCAACCACACCCGGGTGTTCCACAACCGCCCCGATCGGGCCACGGTGCTGGAGGCTGTGACCAAACAATTCCACAGTGGCGAAGGAGCGATCCAATTCGCCCCCGAGGCGATCGCCCGCTCCAACGCCGACCTGCTCCCTACCCCGGAACTGCGCAGCGAATTCATCGCCATCTATTGCGACCAGGGCCGGGACGAAGCGGGCCGCTGGCTGACCAGCCACCACCGGGACATCAGCCCGGCGGAACTGGAGCACCGGCTCAACCGCTACGGCCTTAATCCTTGCGGCGAAATCCTAGGCGCTGATTTCCACTGCAACCTGGCCGAAGTCCATCTCAATCGCATTGATCCAAACGACCTAGCGGCCCAAGATGAAGCCTTCAAAGCCAGTGGATTGGCAGTGGCCTGCCTACTCAACCACCGCTTTGAGGTAGAGCGCTATCGCCAGAGCCGGGCCTGGGATCCGATCGTGGGCGTCAGTTTTACCGGTCTCTTCGATTTCTTTGTGCATGCCTTTGGCACCCCCTGGCTGAAGTGGTGGGAGGCTGGCCGGCCCGACACCATGGAGGGCCTGGACTTCAAGGCTAAGGAAGCGGCCTATTTGGCCCGCTGGAAGGAGAGTGTTAACCAATCCGTGTGGGACTACTGCGATCGCCACGGCCTGCGCCGGCCCAACCGCTGTACAACCGTGCAACCGGCAGGCACCAAGAGCCTGCTCACCGGAGCCTCCCCCGGCTGGCATCCCCCCAAGGCCCAGCGCTTCATCCGCCGCATCACCTTCCGCAAGAACGATCCGGTAGCCCTGGCCTGCATGGACTACGGCTACACAATCGTGCCCAGCCAGTCCGATAAGGACGAGCAGGGACGCCTGCTCAATGATGCATTTGACCCTCGCTGTACCGAGTGGCTGGTGGAAATTCCTACCGAAGTGAGCTGGGCCAATATTCCAGGTGCCGATGCGGTGGAGATCAACAACTTCTCGGCCCTGGCCCAGTTCGATTTCTATATGCAGGTTCAAAAGCACTACACGGCCCACAACACATCGGCCACGGTTGAATTCCGTGAGAGCGAAATTGAAGGCCTCACCGATGCCATTTTCAAGGCAATCGAGGGCGGCGAAGGCTACATCTCGGCGGCCCTACTAGCCCGTTTTGATGCCGCCAATGCCACCTTCCCCAGGCTACCTTTTGAACCAATCGATCAAGCCACCTACACCCAATTACAGGTTGAGGTGATGGCCCGGCGGCGTACGCTCGATTTCTTCGAGGCGCTTCAACGTTACGATGGTGGCGAACTGATCGAAGCGGGCCCAGCCGGCTGCGATTCGGATAAATGCCTGCTTCCCCTAGCTCAGCCTGCCTAGATCAATCCCATGCCCCGGGCGAATCCCTTGACTGGTAATAGCCCAACCTCTCTCTCCCCAATCACCTTACCCTATTAAAATCGATGAAAAAACTTCTATTTGGAGCGATTTCCCTTCTAGTCCTATTGGGCAGTGGCCAGGATGTCAAAGCGGTGAGCCTCGAAGAAGCCTGCGCTAAATTTGCTGCCAAGATTGCAGAAGCTCAGGCGTCTGGCAACCCAGATAATGCCAAAACGGTCTATAGCAAAGGCAGCCAGCGGATCGCCGCCAAGTTCAACGGTTCCACCTGCCCGAACGTCAAAGCCCCCTAAGGCTGTTAGCCAAGGGCACTGAACAACTTTTATGGGATAATCCCAATGGGTCCCCATGGACCCGCCAGGAGGGGTGGTCGAGTGGTTGATGGCTCTGGTCTTGAAAACCAGCGTGCCGAAAGGCACCGTGGGTTCGAATCCCACCCCCTCCGTTGAAATCAGGTCATAAGACGGCCTTAAGAATCCAGCAACCCAGTCACTGACTGGGTTTTTTAATATCTAAGGTTTGAGGTAGTCTCTGCTAGTGCAAGAAAGCAAGGAATCAGAGAGGCGCCTCAGGAATGGCCTCTCGAAGATGCAGTCCTTAAATACTGGGGCATCCACGCTTCCCCTCAGGCTGCCGGACCTCTTCCAAAGGGATGCCTCCAGCTGGGGGAGAGTCAGTTACTGATCGATCAGGAAGGCCGCTTCTGGGGCCAAGAAAGTCGCCGAATTGGCCAACAAGAAACTTGGACAATTATTCTATTCTGCCTACAAATAGCCGCCTTAGCACTACAAATAATTGAAAATAACTTCTATTGGGTCAAGGCAAATAGGCTCTTATCATTATGGTGCGCCTTGAGGGCCCTGCTGGCAGGTCGCCATCAAATGCTTTTCAAGCAATTTATGCTGAATTGCTGATGAAACAATTCATTGAGTTGCTTCATCCTGTATTCTAAATTTTACTCGCACCATCATTGCGCCAAGCGAGCCATTTCCTTTTGCCTTCAATTTCAACAAGAAGATGCCCGATCTGCGGAAAAATCAAACCCCTAACTGCTGAGCATTTTCAAATAATCCGTTTTTTTGTTAAGGGATTTTCATTTTATTGCAACGCCTGTGACTCAGAATCAAAAAAAAGAAAGATGCGCCCTGAGGGCGTTTGAGTTTGACTTTAATCATGACGTTAAAGCGACTTGCTGAGGTGCTTTCTGGGGGAAAAGATGCGTCTGCCCTACCCGACTCACCAGGCCTTATTCGTCGAGCAGAGAACCTGCCTCAGCAGTTTTCACAATGGATACCCATGCAGGAGGTTTCCATAAAGCATTATCCAAAAGTGTTGCGAACTAGAATAAAATAAGCGTGTAAATACATTTTGCCTAGAGTTTAGGGAGTAGGTAATCGTCCCGCAAATCTCCATGTCTATTGCTTTCTTCCATAAGGCAACTGCCAAGAATCCACAACTTCAAGGTCAGCAAATGGTTAACCACAACGAGGATACCGACCGCTACCAATTAAACTCAAATGATTTCCACGTCGCCTAGGGCTTGAAGTCTCAGAAGAGGTTCTTGCCTACCTGCAAGGCATCAGCGACAGGACTGGCAGGTCCATCAGTGCGATCGCCACCGCGATCATTGCCCAGGGTGCTGAAAAGTTTGATCCTAAATAGTTTGATCTTTAGGCAGAAATGCTCATCCACCACTGGCTGGCTGCGCTAAAATAGAGCGGTTCTTCAGGGTAGGGGAGCGGCATATGAATGCCTCGTCTGGGATTAACAAAGATTTTGGCAAGGAGGCCGGTTCCATCTTTCTTTCTCCTAAGCGGATCACTGTGACAGTGTCTGCTATGACGGTGAAGAAACTATGGAAGCGGAGTCTTGAGGAAGGGAGGTCATTGAGCAATCTTGCC
>Ga0310082_100020_pt1 | contig 18872 bp, 20 predicted proteins | sample LakEriER1LargeC7_FD_194437 | JGI IMG/M metagenome (GOLD analysis project Ga0310082, IMG submission 194437) | Enriched freshwater cyanobacterial communities from Lake Erie, Ontario, Canada - ER10.Large.C7 | ecosystem: Environmental > Aquatic > Freshwater > Lake | place: Canada: Ontario | collected...
ATGTAGGAGACGCTGCACGCCAAGTTCACGCGCCGCCTGCAGCACGTTAAGCGTACCTTTAACATTGGTATCTACGTATGTTTCAGGCGAATGGTAGGAATAGGGGATGGCAATCAATGCAGCTAGATGCAAAACTGCATTGCAATCTTTCATGGCTTCTTTGACGCCATACGGATCACGAATGTCGCCGGAGAAAACCTCGAACTTTCCTTTTACGTCAGCGCCACAATGATCCAGCCAACCCCATGAATTAAATGAGTTGTAGAGCGTAAAAGCGCGCACGTCATAGCCCAGACGCACTAAGGACTCAGTCAGGTGGGAGCCAATGAATCCGTCTGCACCTGTAACCAAAACTTTGTTAAGCATGATGATCAGGTAATCGGAAGTCGCTCGAGCTTGTTCGGCATGTGCCGATTCCAGTGCCCAAGTAGGGAATTTAAAAACATGGTATGTTGCTGTGCAGACTCCGCCAGGGTCGGCAAGCCACAAGAAGCACCGGCAAATATCGCTTGCACCAAGGGAGCGGTGAGCTGGCTCTGTAATTTGGTAGAACCTTCAACGGTGCGGCCATCGGCTGCTCGGGCTATACCTTCGGACTCGGAAACTTGCCATTCGTCACCGTTGATTTTAAGCTGGACCTTGTAGTCGAGCTTGTTGCGATAGCTGGAGAGACGCAGCCTGGAGTCATCGGAAAAACGAACGAAAATCTCACCATCAATTTCATAAAATCCATCGCGTTTGGCGGGATACCACTCCGTCTGAAGGCTGGAGGCGTCGAACTTAGTCACTGGTGCACCATTCCAGCGGCTGGCAAAGTCAATATAATGAATGGCGTTGCAAGCGAGGCCTTGAAAGCCCTTGAACCTGGCGTCTATCGCAGTACCTGAGGGGTAGAGATCACGAATCTTGCGGTACAGCGACCACATATACCTGGGAGTGTTAACCCAAGCCGACTTTCCAGCACCAAGCATGTTCTGAAGATCGACGATGTCACCTACGCTTTGCGTCAACACTTTTTCCAGCACCCAGTAGCGTATATCGGAGTGCTCAACAATATTTGAAACCAGCGCAGTTCGGACGTCGGCAGTCGTGGCGACGATGGCAAGATCCATAGTTTTAGGCACCAATGATAGCGCAGAATAAAAGTTGGTTCCATGCTTAATTGCAGGCTTCATCTCATCCCATCGCTGCTCAGCACGCGCCAGCGACTCTGCTGAGAGGTCAAATACGTGGATATCCAGAGGCTCGGTAATCTTAGACAGGCCCTGCAGATAACGCGAACCCAACTGACCCGCACCGGCAATTAAAATCTTACGCTTCATAAATAAGTCTCACCAGTTTCATGGTTTCAATACCATCAGCAAGAGTCGCCAGGGCATTCGCTTCGCCTTGAACGGCCTTCACAGCTTCCTCAGCCTGCAAGCGAATGCCCGCTTTAAATTGGGTATCCCAGGAATGCGCGGGAATAACCTCAGTATTTCGGGTCTTATACAACTGGAAGGTCGCCTGCTCGAGCGGGCGCATTTCCCAACGCTTGGCCTGGGTAGTGACAGTCACAGCCCAAGGGCCTGGGCCATTCCAGATGGCCTGATACACACCGATGTCACCCGACGAATACTGAATCTTCGCCAACACAAAACGAGGATCTTGCGAGTTCCATGGGATCACATGATCAATCCGTGTGACATCACCGCGGCAAAACATGCAAAAGTAATCAATGATGTGAATGGAGTTGGCATACATCCAGTTTTTTACCACTAGAAGCGGTTGCCCTCCCTCGGTAGCCACTTTCGAGTTTTCCTGATCAAAAACCTGAACTAGACGCTGACCCTCGACGGCCTCAAGCTCTTTAATAACGGAACGGGTGCTAGCGTAGTGTCTACGATTAAACGCTACATAGGCCTTGCAGTTGGCACTATTGGCAGCAACGAAAATCTCTTCTGCTTCTTGAAGATTGTAGCCAGCCGGTTTCTCGATAAGAACAAGCCACGAATGCCTGAACACAGCAGTAGAGACCACTTTTGTGCTCAGCTCTGGAACAGCGACTATTACCAAATCGGCTTGGGTCCCGTTGTAGAGAGCTTCGACGGAATCGTAGACGAAAGGAATCCCATGCATCTGCGCCAACACCTCGGCACGCGCACGGGTGCGTGAATGTATGCCAAGCAGCGCGACTTCCGGAATATCGGCAAAGGCCTTAATGTGTTCGGCAGCCATATAGCCGGCGCCGATAACGGCGACTTTGATTTGTTCCATGAAAATTCAGGTCTCAATATAGCTGTGCTTGGCCCTGCGAACTGGGCACCAATAATTGTTGAACGGAAGTGTCAAGCGCTTCCACCATAATGGAAATGCATGAGTAGTGTCCTCACCTCACGCAGGCTCTTCTTTGCAGACTCAGGCATGGCAGGTTCAAAATACCCCATGAGCGCATCAAGCCGGTACCAGACCCCTCCAGGCTTATACGTTCGTGAAAACAGGACCCGCGATGCTCTCCACTTCAACGCTCTGAACACGCGAAGTAGGATGAAAGCTTTAGCAGGCGGTGACACCGGCCGGTGCCGGTATGCATTGAAGGCCCGTTTGATGGCCTGTTCAGTATTTGCCTTGTCTCCGCCTTTCCACGCAACAAAGTGCTCCGCCATGCTAGTCAGCATTTCCTGCCGCTCAGACACTTTGTCTGCTGAATCCCACCATGTTTCGAAGCGTCTCTCTGGCATGAGAGAAATATCCGTTCCGCGCACACCATCATTTTCTGCACTGCGGAGCCAGAACGGCTCTTCAAGCACGCGGGAAGTTCCCTGGAATGCCATTGCAATCTCGAACTGCAACTCTCCCAGGGCAAAAGCCGCATACTCCTTGTGCGTCAGCAAGGAAATTGCGTTCTTCCAAGCATCCGTGCGAGCGACTCCATAAATTGTCGAAGGGGTGTAACGTTCCATATGGTCGATCATCCGCCTTTCGGCATCCGTACTCTGCACTGAATAGCCTATGAAACCCTTGTAGTCTTCCCGCCAGAATATCTCGTCAGCGAAGTTCCAGAACCGAACAACTCGACCACAGCACGCAACAGCGCCGGGGCTAGCATCCAGATAGGAAATTGCAGCGAAAACCCCCGACGGCAGATAGAACTCATCGTCACTGATCAACGCGCAAAATTCAGTCTGAATATGCGGAATAGAACACTTCAATCTGTCATGAAAGCCAAGAGCGTGATGGTGATAGTGAACATTTCCCTGAATCCCGGCAAGCTCCACTTCGCTCAGGGGCACCTTTGATCCATCCATGACATGCACCTGCGGACCAAGCCCAGACCAATAGCGCATCGCTCTGAGCATATACCGCCGTCGTTCAAAGCTAGGGATGATCAATGTCAGTCTCTGCAGAGAAGCGCCGAAAGAAGTACTCAATGCCTGCCCCTGATTCATTAAATTCGCTGGCCACATACTGGCAAGCAACACCCCCGCGAAATCAGCTTCTGATGCGCTTCAAATAGCCATCAGGAGCAACAGTCACAAGAAGCTTGTGCTGTATCGCTTGATCTATTTCGAATTCGCTGTGCGACTTCAGGTACTCCCAAACAGCCGTTTTTGGATTGTTGCCCGGCCCCCAGGGGCGATCAAAACTCATCTCCTTCGGCATATCTTCGACCACGCTGTCGAACACGACGCAATAGCTGCCTATGCTGGTCAGCGGCGCATATGCCTCCAGCTCATCAAGTACATGCTCGTGAGTGTGATTGCTGTCGAGACAAACCATGATGCGCTTGTAGTTGGAGGCAATGGCCTTCACCTGTGAGACAACCTCGGGCGCGATGCTCGAGCCCTGGATCATCTGGATGCGCGAGGCCATCGGGTGCGCCTCGATTGCAGCGCGGTTGTGCTGGCGGATGTCAATATCCAGACCCAGCACCTTACGCCTCGATACCCGCGGATCGAGTTTCTCGCCAGATTCGATTGCATCACAAAGATCAAGCTGGGCCAGCATGGAGGCGCTGAAAATTAGCGACCCGCCATGGGCAATACCGGTTTCAATGATGAGATCGGGCTTGACCTGCCATATCAGTTCCTGCATTGCCACCATATCCTGCGGATATTGAATGATGGGGCGGCCCTGCCAAGTAAAGTTATAGGAATAACGTGCTTCGATAGTAGCCAGCAGAAATTCCCGAGACGCTGCCTGCAGCGCCTCGTTACCCCGTGCTGCAGCAATTTGCGCAGCGACTTCCTTGTCATAATCACTCATTATCGATTCCGATGTAGTTGTATGCATTGTTAGACAATCGCTTTATCTCGCCCAGATAGTTCGAATTCATGACGAATACTGCGGAGCCCGGCGGCAGCTGCGGCAATGCCTGTATCGGCGATTGCACCTGTATTCCGGTCGCCGCAAGATACCTGCCTTGTTTGGCCGGGTTGATATCGATGACTGCATCCACGGCATAACCGGCCCTGGCCTTGAGCAGCGTGAAGATGACGCCCTTGGAAGCGCCGCCCCAGACTGCGCAGCGCCCGCCCGCGACAATCGGCGCATCGACCTGATGGGTGAAATCTACCGGAAAATGCACCGGATCGGCAGCATCATAGACTGGCGCGTGCAATGAAGAAAGCTCGGCCACCAAGTAGAGATACTGGTCGCCGAAGATTCGTCCGCAATCGACAATCTCTCCAAACATGCGACGAAAATCGGCGAGACGGAAATAGTTGACGTGCTCGTAGAAGATGTCGAACCAGGCCTTGTGCTCGCAGATCCAGTCGAAGCAGGGCACTTCGATATAGATACGGCCACTGCCGCCATTGGCATCACGCAGCAGCTGCAGAAAACTGTAGGGATCCTGCACATGCTCCAGCACATGACGTAACACGAGGCCCTCAGCACGGTCAATAACACCGGGGCCGTAATACTGGCGGCACACACGCGGATTCGAACCCTCGTAGGTCTCATCGAAACCGGTAATGTCTGCGCCACGTTCGAGCAGCAGCTCGAGGAAGAACCCCTTGCCGCAACCCACCTCAACCAAACGCTCGCGGCCCAGATGGCGCTCGACGAGATCGGCCACGACATCCAGGTGCTGGCGGAAATAGCCACTGACGCCCTGCTCGTTCTGGTAGTGGCCGTCGTAATTCATGAGCTCGGGACGAAAGGCGGCGTTGTACACCAGCCCGGTCGTACCGTCCTCCACCAAGCGAATGTCGCCCTTGGGACAGTTCTTGCCTTCCTGCGCAGTGTCGTACATCCGGTTCTGGAATATGGGATAACCCGTCTGTTCGTAAAGCAACTTCAGCATATCTGGCTCCGGACACCGACGACGCAGGGCGGATCGAAGTGATTATCGGCACGCACGCCAAAACGCAGCAGATCGCGGCGACCGTACTCATCGGCGATCTGCTCGGCCAGTTGACGCACGCTCTGCGCCTGTCCCGAACAAATATTGACGGCTCCATTCGCCGATCCCAGTGCCAGTGCGGCAATCTCTGCGCCGGCAATAGCGACGTCAAGATAATCACGAACCTGCGTACCGCTGGTCAGCTCGGCCGGCTGACCGGCGGAAAGCCGTGCGCGCAGATAGGGCACCAGGCGACGCGCATCCTCGCCATCCCCATAGAGATAAAAGAGACGAGCCCAGGCGAAGGTGATGCCCTGTTGCGGCAACAGCGTATATAGCGCCAAGAAGGCGGCCGCCTTGGCGCCAGCATACGGAGTGGTGGGGCGCAGCGGCGTATTTACCGAAAAATGGCCCGAGCTCATGTCGTACTCCGAACAGGAACCGATACCGACGACGCGTCGCACACCCGCCTGCGCACAACCAACCGCCAACTGCAGCGTGCCGACGAGGCAATCGAGATTTTTCGGCGATTGCATATACTCACTTGGCTCTGCATACCAGGCGGCATGGATGACGATGTCCACACCTTGGCAGGCAGCAGCCCACCATTCCGCACTTTCCTTGAAGAGATCGGCGGTACGCACGATCTCCGCCACGCCGGCTTGCGGAAGGTGTGACTCACTGCCAATGCGCACCACTAGACGCAGCTCGAGGTCGGCCTTGAACAGAGCCGCGAGTACCTGCCGGCCGACAAAGCCGGTTGCGCCAGTGAGCAGTACGCGCTTTTTCATGCGATCTGGAGATCCGGCACCGCAGTGACGAGCTTGCCACCCCACTCCTTCACGTAGGCGAGCTGTTGCGTCAGTTCACTCATCAGATTCCAGGGGAGGATCAGGATGTAATCGGGCTTCGCTGCCTTAAGCCGATCTTCGTCGACGATGGGAATGCGACTGCCCGGCATGCATTTGCCCTGCTTGGCCGGGTTGCGGTCAACCACGAAGACCACCAGATCAGGACGAATGCCGGCGTAGTTGAGCAGGGTGTTGCCCTTGGCGGCAGCGCCGTAAGCAGCCACCGTCTTGCCCTCGCGCTGCGCATCAAGCAGAAACCGCGTCAGATCATGCTTGATGCGATCGGTACGCGCCTGAAAGTCGCGATAGTGCCCGGCTTGCAGAATGCCTCTGGAGGCTTCTCTGGCCAGCATGTCAGCGACGCTTACCTCAACGCGGCGATTGCCGCTCTCGCGGCGCTGAGCAAATACGCGCAGACTGCCGCCATGCGTTGGCAACTCTTCGACACGGAATACCTCGAGTCCGTTGGCGCGGAAGATGCGCTGCACAGCCGTCAGCGAGAGATAGGAGAAGTGCTCGTGATAGATAGTGTCGAACTGGGTTTCGGCGAGCAGTTTAAGCAGATGCGGAAACTCGAAAGTAGCGACTCCGTCATCCTTGAGCAGCACGGCAAAGCCGGCAACGAAATCATTGATGTCCGGCACATGCGCCAACACATTGTTGGCGGCAGTGAGATCGGCGCGCTTGCCCTGGCCTGCCAATTGTTGCGCCAGATGCACACCGAAGAATGCCTCAACGATAGGAATACCCTTGGCGCGCGCCGCCGCTGCAGTGCTTGCTGTCGGTTCGATGCCAGTGCAGGGAATACCGCGTGCCAGTACGTACTGCAAAAGATAACCGTCGTTGGCAGCCACCTCGACGACATGTGAACCGGCAGTCAGTCCGAGCAGCGCGATCATGTCAGCGACATAGCGTTCCGAATGCGCCAGCCAGCTGGTCGAGAAACCGCTGAAATATGCATAGTCGGCATCGAATAACTCGTCAGCCTCGGCAAAATCCTCGGTCTGAGCCAGCCAGCACTGTTCGCATACCAAGACTCGCAGCGGAAACCACTTTTCCGGCGCATGCAAGGTGCGCGCGGTCAGATACGAGTTCGACGGCGGGGCACTGCCGAGGTCCACCAGCGGCAGTGTCAGCTCGCTGGCGCAGTGACGGCACTTCATAGACGCCTCCCCGAAAAGCCAGCTGCGATCATGGGGTGACCGGCGTCGCGCACCGACAGTTCGGCAATCGGCAGCGGCCAGTCAATAGCCAGCGCAGGGTCCTGCGGATTCAAACCGCCTTCAGCAGCAGGATCGTAGTCGGCGGTATGGAGATAGAACATTTCACAATCGTCGGTAAGGGTCTGGAAGCCGTGGGCAAAGCCCTCGGGGATCGCCATGGTCTTGCGGTTGTCGGTGCTCAACACTTCGGCATGCCAGCGCAGAAAAGTGGCCGAGCCCGGGCGCAGGTCAATGGCCACATCGAAGACTTCGCCGCGCAGACAGGAAACGAACTTCATCTCAGCGCTCGGCGCATATTGAAAGTGCATGCCGCGCACGCTGCCTTTTTTTTGCGTCAGAGTGCGATTGATCTGCATCACGCGGCGCGTTTCCAGCACATCCTGCAATTCATCGACGCAGAACATGCGCTCGAACCATCCGCGGCTGTCGCCTACGGGCTTACGCGTGAGCACATTGAGGCCGATCAGCGGCGTGGGCTGAATGTCAAAACGCGCACTCATTGCGGACGCGACTCCTGGTATTCGCGGATCTGGGTAAGGCTCAACGCCTGCATGTCCTCTCCGCGCTTCCATGCCTGATGCCAGCCCACGGTTTTTTCCAGCGCAGTATCGAGATCCCAGCGCGGGTACCAATTCAACTGCTGCTTCGCCTTGCCACTATCGAGCTTGAGCGTACCAGCCTCATGCGGCTGTAGTGCTGTTTCACGCCGCCAAGCGGCACCTGGAATGCGGCGGCACAGATTCTCGACAATCCACTCGACAGAACGCGCATCACTGTCTTCGGGACCGAAGTTCCAGGCTTGGGCGAAGCGCGCATCGCCGGCCAGGCGCTCGGCAATGCAGAGATAACCAGACAGAGGCTCCAATACATGCTGCCAGGGACGGATTGCGTCGGGATACCGAATCATCAGGGTCTTGCCCGCGTCGATGGCGCGCAGGAAGTCGGGCAGGAGTCTGTCGTTGGACCAGTCGCCACCGCCAATCACGTTACCGGCGCGAGCACTGGCCAGACCTACCGACAGCGCCTCCATAAAGGAGCGCCGATAGGCCGAGGTCACCAGTTCGGAACAAGCTTTGCTGCTGGAGTAGGGGTCATAACCGCCGAGCGCCTCGTCTTCGACATAAGGCTCGTTTATTTCGCGGTTCTCGTAGCACTTGTCCGTGGTGACATTCACCACGGCACGTACGCCAGCTACACCGCGCACCGCCTCGAGCAGATTGACAGTGCCCATGACGTTGACCGCATAGGTCTCCACGGGCGCCTGATAGGAGTGGCGCACCAGCGGCTGGGCAGCAAGGTGGAAGACTATGTCCGGCTGCGCAGCCTGCATTGCCTGCTGCAACGTTGCAGCATCGCGAATATCGGCGATGGTGCTGGCAGCCAGGCGGTCGGTAATTTTCGCTGTCGTAAATAGCGCCGGGGTAGTGCTCGGGGCGAGCGCATAGCCGTAGACACTGGCGCCCATTTGTGTAAGCCACAGGCTCAGCCACCCACCTTTGAACCCAGTGTGTCCAGTCAGAAAAACGCGCTTACCGCGCCAAAAAGCCGCTTTTACGACCATACTTTCCAAGGCGCCTTGCCCGAACCCCACAAATCCTCAAGCATGTTCTTTTCACGCAGGGTGTCCATGGGTTGCCAGAAACCTTTGTGCTCAAAAGCCATCAGCTGACCATCCCTTGCGAGCCGCGCCAACGGATCTCCTTCCCAACTGGACATGTCGCCATCAATCAGCTCGATGCATTTCGGAGACAGAATGAAGAAGCCACCATTAATCAAACCGCCATCTCCGCGCGGCTTTTCTGAAAAGCCAGTCACACTGCGCCCCTTTAACTGCAAGGCTCCGTACCGACCCGGTGGCTGCACTGCAGTGACCGTTGCCAATTTGCCATGCGCTTTATGGAAAGCAATCTGGCTAGAAATATCGAGATCGGAAACTCCATCCCCATAAGTGAAGCAGAAAGCTTCCTCTGCTTCGACATATTGCGAAACACGCTTCAGCCGGCCACCCGTCAAAGTATCTTCACCGGTATCCACCAGCGTTACGCGCCAGGGCTCAGCCTTGCGCTGGTGAACTTCCATACGGTTGTGCTCCATATCAAATGTGACATCCGACATGTGCAAAAAATAATTGGCGAAATACTCCTTGATGACATATCCCTTGTAGCCACAGCAAATGACAAAGTCATTGACCCCGTAAGCGGAATAGGTCTTCATGATGTGCCATAGGATCGGCTTGCCGCCGATCTCAATCATGGGCTTGGGCTTCAAATGCGTTTCTTCGGAGATACGGGTGCCAAGGCCTCCGGCAAGAATGACCGCCTTCATCTTTTTTCGTTTGCCTCACCCGTTGACATCTGAAGTCCTCTATAAATCATTGCACCACCTCCGGCGGCTGCTCGAAATAGCCTCCCCTGCACTTACTGCAGCTTGTCTGTCATTTTGACACACTCCCTCGACGTTATAGCGCCTTAGGCTTGGCGTTCCTGCTCGCGCAAGCGAGCCAATTGGCTCGCGATATCGCCGATGTCGTGCCCAATCACGGCGCACATCTTTCTGTTGCCCAGACTCAGGTCCAGGGGGCGGGGCGCCAAGTCGCGGCGCTCAGCCAGAAGAGTCGGTTTGACCAAACTGGCATCAAGACCGAAAGCCTCGGCAATGCGCAGGCCGAAGTCGTATTTGGACAGCCGCTCATCACCCACCACATGAAAGATACCGCTGGCATCGGCCTCGATGAGTTCATGTGCAGCCTGAATCAGCCGCTCCATCAAGATGGGGGTGAAATAGGCGTCCTGAAACAGGCCAATCTCCCGACCGGCACGCAATGTTTCTATGATGGTGTCACTGAAGGACTTGCGGTGCGGCAGTCCCCAGCCGAAAAAATTGGTGCGTGCAACAATGGCGGATGAGCAGGCTTCGAGCACTGCGACTTCACCCTCTGCCTTTGTCTGCGCATAGACATTGATGGGGCCATTAGCCGCCTGCTCGTCCAGCATCGCAGCGCTGCCGGGAAACACGTGGTCGGTCGAGATATGCACCAATTTGGCGCCTTGCCGCTCGCAGGCCAAGGCCACATTTCGAGCAATTTCGACATTGGCATGGCGAGCAGCTTGCGGGGCGGATTCGCACGCATCGACGCTAGTCATGGCTGCGCTATGCACAACGATGCCCGCTCTTGCTTCGCGAATCGCTGCTGAGACCGTTTCCACGGAATCGAGATTGACTACACGGCACCCGACCCCCGCCATGGCAGTGTGCCGCTCATGCAGACCCAGAGTGACGGCGTAGCGATGCTTGACCGCTGCTGCCCAATTCATCGCCAGCAGCCCCGCTCCGCCTGTAACCAGGATGCCGGCCTTCATGCGCGTCAGGCGGCTCCGATTCCGCCTTTGTGGGCGGCGATCCAGTCCTGCAGCGCATTGATTGGCATCCACTCGTGATTATTGTCTGAGGTATAGGCAAAGTCAGTTGCGACAAGAATGCCCTCCTTGACACGAAGAGGATCTGACGCCCAGTCGTGAATTACAGGCAGAATTTTATAGTAGCTTGAATAAGCAAATGTATATGGAGCATCCTCAATACCAATCATCTGCTCGTGTATTTTTTCGCCTGGTCGGATTCCTATAATCTTGTGCTCGATATCTGATGCTACTGCTCGGGCAATATCAACGATATTCATGGAAGGAATTTTTTTGACGTAGATCTCGCCACCCTGCATATCCTCGAAGGCGTGCCAAACCATTTTGACACCTTGTTCCAGCGTAATCATAAAACGTGTCATGCGCGGATCAGTGATTGGCAGCGAGCCTGTCTTCACTTTCGACATGAAAAAAGGAATGACAGAACCACGTGAGCCCATTACATTGCCATAGCGAACAATTGAAAACCTAGTCTCATGAGATCCTGCATAAGCGTTACCAGCAACAAAAAGCTTGTCGGAGGCGAGCTTGGTTGCCCCATATAAATTAATAGGATTCGAAGCTTTGTCGGTTGAAAGCGCCACAACCCTCTTTACGCCGCGATCAATACAAGCATCTATCAGGTTCATGGCCCCGTTGACATTAGTCTTAACGCATTCGAACGGGTTGTACTCCGCCGTAGGCACGATTTTTGTTGCCGCTGCATGGACGACATAATCCACGCCATCAAGTGCGCGCGCTAGTCGGTCCTTATCACGCACATCGCCAATAATGAAGCTAACTCGCCTATCATGCTGATACTGCAGCTGCATATCCCACTGCTTAATCTCATCCCGCGAGAATACGATTATACGCCTAGGATTATACTTTTTCAATGTCATTGGCACAAAGGTCTTGCCAAATGAACCCGTGCCACCTGTTACCAGCATTGATGAGTTAGTGAGCATTTTAAATATTTTTGGAAATTAATTAAATGGATTAGTTGCGAATGGTAGAAGACATATAGGGGTCTTGCCCATAGTTTAAAAGTATGTGATCAGCAACCTCCCTAACAAATCCATCACCGCCACAGCGGTTGCCCACCCAATGCGCATGCTGTAAGCATGCCGGGTGGGCATCTGCAGGTGCAAAAAAATAGGTTACAAGTGGTAATACGGTTAAATCGTTAATATCATCTCCTAGGTAAGCAGTCTGAGATATAGACAACCCAAGTTCTTTCTGCAAGGCTGCAAGTGGAATACTCTTGTTGCTGATTGAAGTGTATACATGCTTAACACCTAAATCAGCCGCACGTTGTTCAGCCACACCGCTACACCCACCCGATATCCAGGCTATCTCTAGACCATGATTCAGGAGAAGCTTCACACCCATGCCGTCCTTAACATCAAATATTCGATCGCCATGATTATTGCATGTATAGAGCAATTTGCCATTAGTTAGGACACCGTCTACATCCATCACGATTAATCGCAGGCTGAGCTCGTTTAGAGGGAAACTACAATGGTCTTTGGACATTATTGATTTACAATAATTATACTTTAATAGTATTAAATCCTGATGAGGCAGTTGGCAATGAATCAAGTTTCAGCTCAATGATTCGATCACAACCTGCCACAGTGCTGAGCCTGTGGGCAATCATAACAATCGTGAGCTCACGGCTTAAGTCTTCAATTGCCTCCATCAGGGCAGATTCAGTTGCATTATCTAACGCGCTGGTAGCCTCATCAAATACCAACACACTGGCCTGTTTGTAAAGGGCCCTGGCAATGCCGATGCGTTGCCGTTGTCCGCCACTAAGCCGGATGCCCCGTTCGCCCACAAAGGTTTTGTAGCCCTTGGGGCTGGATTCAATAAATTCAGCAATTTGGGCTTGCTGGGCCGCTAATTTCACCCGCTCAAGATCAAGCTCTGCTGGGGCTACGCCAAAGGCAATATTTTCAGCAATTGAGCGATCTGCCAGATAAATCATTTGGGGCACATGGGCGATAGCAGCTCGCCAGGCCAGCAGACATTCGGGTTCCTTGTGGCTATGGATACTGCAACCATCTACAGTGATCTGGCCGCTGCTGGGTTTCAGCAAACCCATTAAAAGATCCACCGTGGTGCTTTTGCCGCTGCCGGTGCTACCGATGAGCCCAACTCGTTCGCCTTTTTTAATTTCAAAACTGAGGCGCTCAAGCACCTGGGGCCCGCCGCTGCCATAGCTAAAGCTCACCTGCTCAAAACGAATCTGATTCTGCAAACTTAAAGCTGCAGGAATTGTTGCAAATTCCCCTTGGGGTAGAGGTTGCTCAAGGCTCTCTACCACTGCTTCCACGGCACTTTTGTAGGCCTTGATCGTGGCCCAGGAGCTATAGGTTTGTTGCAGGGCTGGCAGAATCCGCTGGGCACCAATCGCTAAAGCTCCTAGCAATGGCAAAGCAGTGGCCATACCGCCATGGCGGCTGCTGAGCCCATAGGCCACACCACCAATCAAACACAGGCCCACCGATTCCATCATATAGCGAGGAAAAGTGCCAATAAATGCTGATTGCGCTCCTATCTGTCTTAACGGTCGATCAGCTTGCTTATAGATCTCTATATAAAGTTGCTGGCTGCCATCCAGCAACACATCACGAATTGCCCCAAGACCCTCCTGCAAAGCCTGCAGGCTAGTTTGGCTATATACAGCTATGCGTTTGCTATTGCTGGCTAGCTGATTTTTACTGATTTGCACAATCAAGCCATAGGCTAGGCCAAACACCCCGCCAGCAATCAAAGCCACCTTGGCATCAATTATTAGCAAGGCCCAAAGCAGACCTAGCAGCACCAAACTTGTTGTAATCAATGACAGCAGCTGATTTAGAACTGCAACCAGCTGTCCCACCTGGCTTTGCAAGGCCGTGATCACGCCACTGCTATTGCGGGTTACATGCACCCCATAGGGTTGATAAAGGGTGCGGCGATAGGCCTCACAGCTCAGATCACTGCCGATTGCTGCTGCTAAGCGACCATTCAGCCAAACATTCAGCAGCCGCACTGCTGCTGCGCTAATTGCCGCCAGGCCAAAAAGCAAGGTAACTGGGAGCAACAACTGAGCTGCTGAACTTATTCCTAGCTGTGGGGTCAGTTTCTGCACAACCGGCAACTGCCAGATCTGCTCTGGATTCGTCAATGCCGCTAGGAATGGCAGCACCGCCGCCAGTGCAAACACCTCCGCGCCACTGCTAGCCAACATCACCAGCAGCAAGGCCCCCAGCTGAAGGCGCCGTTGCTTGCTGAGGTGGCCCCAGAGTTTGCGGAGCAGGCTGCGGATCGAGGGGCTGGGTGGTTGCTGGGCTGCTGGGCTCATATCAAGGCTTTATTGATTACGGGCTGGAAAGAATTTGAAAGTGGCGGCAGGAAAGCCAAAGCTCCCGGATTGATGCTGACGAGGCAGCTCAAGGTGGCTCTGTAGCCCGGGGCTTCTGAGAAGCAGTTGAATTACAGGCGTTGCGCTCCTCCGGTTTGCCATGTGTTTCCCAACGCGGATAGCTCTAAAGCACAATCCTGTTTTCCATGCAGAGCGCACTAGGGCGCTCTGGGCAGCAGTACCCGTTCATCAGGGAATTCCGCCTTACCCTCCAGCCGTAGCACTGAAGCGCTTCTACGAAACAGGATCCACCGCGGGGATCCAAACTGCCTCAACGGTGATTAAGGACACGGGCTTACCAGCTTTTGGGCTCCACGACCTCAAAGGCCAAAGCAAGGGCCGTTGGGCCATCTCAGTGAAGGCAACTTTAGTGACCAAGTTGTTGCCCGCCATGCCGAGGTGGCCGGCCACAAAGATCTGACCGGCAGGGGTGATCAGGGGGAGCATGGCGCAGAGGACCAGTTGATCAGCTACAGCCCATCAAATTCTGCAAAATTGCTGATATTACGTGTCACCAGCACTATGCCCTGGGTTGCAGCAATCGCGGCGATTTGTCCATCAGCACAGGCAGACCGCTTGAGAGCAGGTTCTGCAGATAACTGCGGAAGCGCTCTTTTCTGCGGCCGTCGGCCAAGCGCTGGATGCCATAGCTCAGCTCATAAATCATCACGCATCCGGCCGCTCTCGCATCGGTTCAGACAACAACACGTTGGTGTAGAGCAGAACGGCCACGCCAACTCTTGACAGCCTCTCTAGGGACGCCAGACGCCAAGGGCTAGTCCTCCGGATGGCTGGTCTGACCGGCTGAGCGCTATTGCGCGATGGCCTTCTACAGCTTTGATCACTGCTGCTGGCTAGGGCCAGCCACACGTTCAGATCCGGCAGGTCAACGGTGGTGCTCACGCCTCGAGCAGATCAAACAGTGCCGGGTTGCTGAGATATTCGCTCTCGATGGCTAAGGGGCCCTCCAGACGCGTCAGGTTGTGTGCCGAACTTCTAGCCGGAGCCGCTGGGCGCGGCGTTGAAGCCCTGCTCCACGTAACTGCACAACAACTACTTCAGAGTGAGGCGCTCGGTGGACGCCCGGGCCTTCAGGCGCGCAAACAGAGGATCCGGTAGCTCCAAGGTGGTGCGCATCACAACCAGGCAGTGATGTGCGCATCATGGTGGGTATTGGCTAGGGGGTCGGCTCTTCTGCAGCGTTTGTCGTGAGCGCAGAGGGAGTTGATACACAAGATCAAAAGAGCTAACTGGGCAGACAATTGAGATTGCTCTGCCAATCGCGGATTGCCGTGGTCCGTCGCAGACAGCTGAATGGCCGTGTTTTCAGCCAATGCAGGTAGAGCCAATCGCCAGAGCTGGATCATTCCAGACAATCTCCTGCTCACTCTGGGTGTGGTACCAAGATCACGGTGGTGCTGATCGCTGAGCTATCTTCTCCAAACCTTCAAACTGCTCAAAATCGCGATCGAAACTCACCAGGCGCCAGCAGCTATTGGCAATCGCCAGGGAAGTTAAGTTTCGGTGCAAAAGCGACCTGGCACAACCGAGAGAGCTGGTGCCTCGCTTTGAGAATTTTGACCTGCAGCATGCCAATTCGGCTGTCATCAAAGTGGCCTGCTTTGCCCTCTGATCTGTTCTGCTGGAAGCTGGTTCGGGCCACAAGAGCTAACAGCTGCTGACTAAGGGGGCCCAGAGCTGGCTTGGTACTCCTTGACCAAGCTCTGCAAAATCCCCACAGCTTCCTGCCGATCCCAATCATCCAAGGCTTGCCCTAAGTCAACCATGAGTTGATGAAGTTCTTCGCTGGGCAAGCTGCGCTCCTGAGCCTGCCTTATCAACGGATGCCCCGTGGGTTCATCACTATCAGATAGCAGAAGCTCTTCATAGAGCTTTTCACCAGGCCTAAGACCCGTAAAGGTGATCGCGATATCCCCATCAGGTTTTGTGCTATCCCGCACCGTGCAGCCCGAGAGCTCCACCATCTGGCGGGCCAGATCTACCAACTTCACCGGTTCGCTCATATCCAGCACAAACACCTCTCCCCCCTGGGCCATCCCGGTGGCCTGCAGCACCAACTGGGCCGCCTCCGGGATCGTCATGAAATAGCGGGTGATCTCGGGGTGGGTCACCGTGACAGGGCCCCCGCTTGCAATTTGCTCACGAAACAGGGGCACCACCGAGCCCGATGAGCCCAGCACGTTGCCAAAACGCACCATCGAGCAGATCGGGCCGCTGCCTTGTTCTGCCATCCGGGCCGCCGCATCCTGCACCAGTAGCTCACAAACCCGCTTGCTCGCCCCCATCACATTTGTGGGCCGCACCGCCTTATCCGTGGAAATCAAGGTGAAACGCTTCAGGCCGCAGGCGATGGCCGCATCGAGCGCAGAGCGGGTACCAAAGATGTTGTTGGCCAAGCCCGCGCAGACGTTGGCCTCCACCAGGGGCACATGCTTGTAGGCCGCCGCATGCAGGAGCACCGTGATGCCATGGCGACGCAGCAGCATCTCCATCCGCGGCCGATCGGCCACATCGGCGAGCACTGGCACCAGCTCCACCCCTGCTGCCAAAGCTTTGGCCAGAAGCTCTTGGTGAATGGCGTAGAGAGCAAATTCATTGCGCTCCAACAGCACCAAAACCTTGGGCCGCTGGCTGAGCACCCTGCGGCACAGGGCTGATCCAATCGAACCGCCTGCCCCAGTTACCAGCACAGCTTCCCCTTGCACCGCTGCTTTAAGCAGCTCGGGGATCGGCTCAGACGGTTCACGCCCCAGGAGCTCTTCAATCGCCACCGGACGCAGCTCGCTAACAGAGCTCTCGCCTGAGGCGATCTGGCCCAGGGACGGCATGGACATCACCTCTAAGCCCATGGCCTTGAGCTGCCGCACCAATAAACTGCGCCTCGAAAGCGGGGTGGAGGGCATCGCCAGCAGCACTTGGCAGATGTGCTGCTGGCTGACCAACACCTGAAGTTGATCAGGCCGGTGGATGGGCAGGTCTTGGACCTTGCGGCCCCATAACCGGGGGTCGTCATCGAGCAAGCCGACAACCGAAAACCGAAGATCAAAGCGCAGGCTCTCGAGCAGCCGCAGCCCTGCTTCTCCTGCCCCATAGATAAGTGTTTTTCTACCCTGACCCTGACCCTGACCCTGACCCTGACCCTGACCGGACCATTGAATGCAAAAGCGCAGCAGGTCGCGCAGCACAATGCGGCTGCCCATCACCAGAACGCTCAGCAGAAGCCAAAACAACAACCAGAAGCTACGTGGCGGCTGGGCTCCACCGTGCAGGGTGCTCACCAACAGCAGGGTCAAGGCCACCAGGGCGGCCCGGGGCGGAAAGCCATAGAGCGACAGGCTGCCCGAAAAGCGGGTGAGACCCCGATACCAGCCGCTACCTAGGAATACCAGCAGACCAATGGCAATCGCCGCCGGCAACAGGTAAGCCGAATTGGTGATCTGCGGGGCTAGGTCCCCATTCAGACGCAGGGCTAGGGCACCCCAAAACGAGGCCGTGATCAAGCCGGCATCAAAGCCGAGCAGACAAAAACGACGTCCAAGTACCGATGGATTAAACCTGATCATGCCTATTGTCTTGCATGGCTGTGGGTATTGGTCTGCTGCAATCGCCATCCATTACGGCACATCTCAACAAGTGTTCGACGACTGGGCAAGCAATATTGCCTTGATTAGTTGGATTTAAATTTTATAGTTTTGCTGCAACAAATCAGCCCGTTTGTTTGCATTGGCATGAATGCTGCTGCGAACCAGTGCTACTCCGCCAGGGGATCGCGCTCCTTGTGGATAACTAGGCTGCCGTCCATGGCTGACAAATCAAATTCAGCCGATTAGCTGCAGGGGTAAGCCCAGGCTCTCAGCGCAGCGAGCAAGGGCCCGGTCTGCGCTCACCACGGTGAGTTGCTGGCGCTGAGCCAGCGCCAGATGCAGGGCATCACCGGAGCGCAGGGGCAGATGAAGGCACCGCTCCAGCCACTGGCAAGCCTGCAGAAAGTCTGTGCCGCGGGGCTCAATCAGGGTTAATCGCTCTTGGCGGAAACTCTCGAACTCGGAGCCGATCATTAGCGCTTGCTCGGCCGTGAGCTGGCCGCGCCGCACGCAGGTGGCGATCACTCCGGCAACCTCCAGCAACACCCAATGGCTGATCCAGAGAGTTTGGTCGCCCTGGTTGATCAGCCACTGCTCACTGTCTGTGTAGCCACTGTCGCCAAGGAAAAGCGAGAGCAGCACGCAACTATCCACATAGGCCGCCACCTAAAGCTCCTCTCGCAACTCACGCACCAGCTCAACGGCGCTGCGCTCCGGCCTGGGGTGATCCGCATGCAGCCGCCGAAGCCTGGCGCCCCAGGCGCTGGGGTCGGCCGGCCGATCGGTGCCCCGATCAGGAATCAGACGGGCCACCGCCTGGCCGCGCCGGGTAATCACCACCTCGTCGCCCGCCTCCACCGCATCCAGCAGGGCTGAAAGGTGAGCCTTGGCCTCAGCAAGCCCAACTGACTTCATGACCAACTAGTCAACTGGTATCAGCCTAGGGCTGGCTTGGGGCAACGGCAGCCGGATCAGAGCAGCAGCACTGGCTCACCGGCTTCGCTCAGCAGCCGCGCTGCGTTGCGGTCAAAGGTGGCCAGTTGCTCGCTCCCCAGCAGAC
>Ga0310082_100021_pt1 | contig 18659 bp, 23 predicted proteins | sample LakEriER1LargeC7_FD_194437 | JGI IMG/M metagenome (GOLD analysis project Ga0310082, IMG submission 194437) | Enriched freshwater cyanobacterial communities from Lake Erie, Ontario, Canada - ER10.Large.C7 | ecosystem: Environmental > Aquatic > Freshwater > Lake | place: Canada: Ontario | collected...
AACACTGATATCGCCGCCAGCCTGGAGCGCTTGGGTCGCCGGGCCAGGGCCAGCCACCTGGGCCAGGCCCGGCATCGGCGCCAACCCGATCAGGGCCCCCGGGCCAACCGTGCCGGCGAACCCCACCAGAAGCACCAACGCGAGCCTGGGGCCAAGACGGCCTGGCCGGGGGGCCTGGGAGGCTGGCACCATCGCTGAGCCGGGCATTTGCATGGGCCTGATCATCGCTGGCCAGGGCCAAAGGAGCCAGTCCACGCTCCCCTGCCGTTCCCACCCCTTCCCCAGGGATCGGGACGAAGGGTCAGGGTTGGCGCCAGCGAAATCGACAAGCAGCGCCAGCCCCTAGGCCCATCCACCTAAGCTCAAATCCCTTGCAGCGCTAGTGCCATGGCCCTCCAGATCGGCGATCCAGCCCCCGATTTCACCCTGCCCGACCAGGACGGCAATCCGGTCACGCTCTCGTCGCTGCGGGGCCAGCGGGTTGTGATCTACTTCTATCCGAAAGATGACACGCCTGGGTGCACTAAGGAGGCCTGCAACTTCCGCGACCAATGGGCTGCCATTGAAGAAAAAAGTATGGTTGTCCTAGGCATCAGCAAAGATGCCGCCGTCAGTCACAGCAAATTCATCAATAAATACAACCTCCCTTTTAGCCTGCTCAGCGACGCTGAACCTTGCCCAATCGCCGCGTCCTACGAAAGCTATGGGCTCAAAAAATTCATGGGTAAGGAATACATGGGCATGATGCGCCACACCTTTGTGGTGGATCCGATCGGCAACTTGGAGCTGATTTACCTCAAGGTGAAGGCCGAAACCATGGCCGACCAGATCCTCAAGGACCTGAAGCTGGCTTGAGCCCCCCCCAGGCCAGGGCTGCCAGGCTTTCCAACGCCAGGTTCGGAGCCAGCGTGAAGGGAACCCCCTGGGCCGCCAGCAGGGGCGCCAGCTGGTCGCTATCGCCCCCGGTGAGCCAAAGCTGGCAGGCCCCACCTAGTCCGCCGGAGCCCCTTGCTTCCAGCCAGGCCTGGGCAATCGCCGCCGCCACGGCCTCCAGGCAACCCCGCACCATCGCGGCGCGGGTCTCCAGGGGCCAGGGCCCTGGGGCTGGTTCCTGCCACCAGGGCTGATCGAGCTGGGGCAGCAGGGCCGTACCCCCCGCCAGGGCCCGTAGCTGCAGGGCCACCCCCGCCGCCAGCCGACCACCGCAGAAGCGGCCGTCCCCATCCACCAGGGTGAGGCTCAAGGCGGTGCCCGCATCGGCCACCAACACAGGCGTCGCTGGGCTGAGGCGCGCCTGGCGGCTCCAGGCCCCCCAGCCCACCAGGGCCCGATCGATACCCAGCCAGGGGGGCATGGCTCCGAGGGGCACCTGCTCCAGGCTCAGGCGCCGCCCGGCGGGCGGATCCAAACCCAAGGGCAGATCCCCTACCGCCGCCCAGGCCAGCCAGCCAGCCAGCGGAATTGGCAGGGGTTGGGGCGCGGCAGCGGTGTGGAAGCAGCGCAGGACAGCCGCTGCCAGCGGACCTGGCAGATCGGTGGCTCCCGCCCCAGCGTCCCCGTCCCAGCCGCCAAGCTCAGCCCAGTGCCAGCGACTATTACCAAGCAACACCACGGCCGCGAGGGCCGGGCCAGCCCAGGCCGCGCCGGGGGCCAGCGCCACCTAGATGCCCTCGCCCATGACCCCGGGCAGGTGGATGCCGCATTCCTGCTTGAGGCCGCCAAAGCGGGTGGCCCGGCCCGCATTGGTGCCGTCATCGGGACCACTGGAATGCCAGTCGCCCACGGTCGAATAGCCCTGCTCAAACAGGGGGTGCTGGGGCAGGTTGTGCTCCTGCATGTAATAAAAAACGTCCTTGGGCGTCCAATCGAGCAGGGGCCGCAACGACCAGCGCTGGCGCACAAGGGCCACAGGTTCCATGGCCTGGCGATGGTCGGTCTGGCCGCCGCGCACGCCACTGGCCCAGCAGCGAACTCCCAGGGTCTCCATCGCCCGGTCCAGGGGTTCCACCTTGCGCAGGCGCAGGTAGTGCTCCATGTCCTCAAGCTTGCCCGTGCTCCAGAGCTGGCCATGGAGGGCCTCCATCCGGGCCGGGCTGAGCTCGGCCTGGGCGACGGTCAGGCGCAGATCGAGCAGGGCGGTGAGGGTTTCGGCGTAGCGATAGGTCTCAGGCGGGAGATAGCCCGTATCGACCCAGATCACCGGCACGGGCCGCTCCAGGCGGCTGATCTGGTGCAGCAACACCGCCGATTGGATGCCGAAGCTGGTGGTGAGGACAAAACCGTCCCCAAAGGTCTCCAGCCCCCAGCGCAGGCGGCTAGCCGCATCGCCCTGGGCCAGCGCCTGGGCGATCAACGCGGGATCGAAGCCGGGATTCAGGTCAGGTTCGCCGCGCCGCTCGAAGGGAGCAAGGGTGCTTGTCATGGTTCCTATCTTCTCGCGCCGACGACTCTGGTTAGGGTTTAGGAACTACCCCCCTGGAGACGGCTACGCCGATGGTGCCGACCCCCAAGCCCGCTCCCGTGGTGATTGCCGGTGGCGGTTTCGGTGGCCTAACCACGGCCCTGGCCCTGGCGGCCCATAAGCAGCATCCGCCGATCCTGTTGATCGAGCCCCAGGAGCGTTTTTTGTTCCTGCCCCTGCTCTACGAGCTGCTAAGCGGTGAATTGCGCCGCTGGGAGGTGGCCCCCCGCTACGACGCCCTGCTGGCCGGGCGGGGGGTGGCCTGGTTGCGCGATCGGGTCGCCCACATCGACACGGCCGGCCACAGCCTGCAGACCGACTCCGGCCGCCAGGTCGCCTACAGCCGGCTGGTGCTGGCCACCGGCGGCCGCAGCGACGACTTCGGCATTCCCGGCGTAGCCGAGCACGCCCTCGACTTCCGCAGCCTGGCCGATGTTGAGCGGCTGCACGAGCTGATCCAGCGGCTTAAACAACGCCAACGCCCCCTGCAACGGCTGGTGGTGGTGGGGGCGGGCCCCAGTGGGGTCGAACTGATCTGCAAACTGGCCGACCTGCTCGAGGGCAGCACGATCCTGGAGCTGGTCGAACAGGGGCCCGAGCTCCTACCCAATAGCCGCTCTTTCAACCGGGACCAGGCCCGCAGCGCCCTGCTGCGCCGCGACATCCACCTCCGCACGGGCACCCGGGTGGAGGGCATCGATGCCAGCGGCCTGGAGCTGGTGCGGGGCGGGGCCGCCCCCATGGCCGGGTCCGCCCCCATGGCCTCTGCTGAAGCATCGCCAGCCCGTCAGGCCTTGCCTGGGCAACGGGAACGGCTGCCAGCGGATGCGGTGATCTGGACCGCGGGAATGGCGGCCAACCTGCCGCCGATCAGCCCAGCCCCCGAGCGCGATCGCCGCGGCCGGGTGGTCTGCCAGAGCGACCTACAGGTCACGGGCCTGCGCGACGTCTTTTCCCTGGGGGATGGGGCCCTCTGCGGCGACGACCAGCCGCCCCTGCCGGCCACCGCCCAGGTGGCCTACCAGCAGGCCCAACAGCTGGCTGCCAACCTGATGCTCTCGCTAGCCGATCAACCGCTCAAACCCTTCCAATGGAATGACCTAGGCGAAATGGTTGGCCTGGGCATCGGCCAGGCGAGCCTCACCGGCCTGGGCATCACCCTCGCCGGTCCAGCCGCCTTCCAGATCCGCCAGCTCGCTTACCTGGCCCGCATGCCGGGGCTGTCCCACCAGCTGCGGGTCGCCGCCGGCTGGCTAGCGGACTGGCGATGAGGCCCCCCACCTTGGCAAGCGTCCCCGGATCCTGGGCGATGCCCCCGGCCCAGGGGACGCCCCCGGCCCTGCCTCGCCCAGAGGGCCTGCTGCTCGATGCCATGGGCACCCTGATCGGCCTACGCCAGTCCGTGGGCCACACCTACGCCGCCCTGGCCGCCGAGCACGGCCTCAGCGTGGGGGCCGCGGCCATCGATGCGGTTTTTCCACGCATCCACCGCCAGGCGCCGCCCCTGGCCTTTCCGGGCCTAGTTGGCGCCGCCCTGGAAGCCGCCGAACGGCAGTGGTGGGCTGAACGCATCGCCGCGGCCCTGGCCGCCGCCGGCCTGGAGGAGCCCCTGCCGCCGGCCCTGGCCGATGCGTTGTTTGATCGTTTTGCCCAGGCCGATCTCTGGCGGGTTTACGACGACGTGGGCGAGGCCCTAAAGCGCTGGCACCGCCGCGGCCTACGACTGGCGGTGGTCAGCAATTTTGATGGGCGCCTGATCGGCCTGCTGCGGGATCTGGGGCTGGCTGACTGGATCTCGGTGGTGGTGGTGTCCAGTGCCGCCGGGGCCGCCAAGCCCGATCCGGCCCCCTTTGCCCAAGCCCTGGCGCAACTGGGCCTCAGCCCCGGCCAGGCCTGGCATGTGGGCGACAGCCCGGAAGATGAGCTCGGGGCCCGGGCGGCAGGCCTCCCCTGTGTGCGGATCCGCCGAACTTGAAACAGGCCGTGCTGCTGGGGCGCACCGCCGGCCTGCGCCCCTCGGTGGAGCGCCGCCTCGAACGCATCTCCCAACGCCGCCATCCCGAATCCCACGGCGCCGACCTGCTCAGCCTGCAGCGCCTGGCCCAGGAAAGTCTGGAGCTGGAGCTACCCCTCAGCCTGGTGATCGATGGCCGCGGCCTCAGCCGGCTGCTCTGGATCGGCCCGCTCGAGCACTCCGGCCGGCTGCTGGAACGCCTACCCGGCTCGGCCCGGCGCCATGGCCCTGGCCTGCGCCTAATCACCTGTACCCCGGCACGCCAGCTCGAGCCCCAGGGCAGTGAGGCGGTGGTGGGAGTGGATCTGGGGCCCAGCCAGTGGCTCCGCTATGCCCAGCAGCCCCAGGCCGGCGGCCACTGGCCGGCAGGGCTCTATGGCCCAGGCTCAAGCAAGGAAGGCAACCATCCCTGGCAAGTACTGGCCGAAGGGGCCCTGGAAGATCTCTGCGCCCTGGACCTAGGCAGCGGTCCGGGTCCAGAGCGGGGCGCCATGCCCGCCGCCACCCCCTCGGGCCGGGAACGGGTGCTGCTGCTGGCGCTCAGCAGCGGCGATCGCCAGGCCAGCCAGCGCCAGATCGCCGAACTGGAGGGGCTGGTGCGCAGCGCCGGCGCCGATCCGGTAGGGGTGGTCGAGCAGCGCCGCTCCGACCGGGCCGCCCACAGCCTCTGGGGCGAAGGCAAGGTGATGGAGGCCGCCCTGGAGGCCCGCAAATTGGGCGCCACCCTCGTGGTCACCGACCGGGAGCTGGGGCCCTCCCAGGCCCGCAACCTGGAGCGGGTGCTCGACCTGCCCGTTAGCGACCGCAGCGAGCTGATCCTCGATATTTTTGCCCAACGGGCCGCCAGCGCCGCCGGCCGCCTGCAGGTGGAACTGGCCCAACTGCGCTACCGCTTGCCCCGCCTCAGCGGCCGGGGCCTGAGCCTCTCGCGCCAGGGCGGCGGCATCGGCACCCGCGGCCCGGGCGAAACCCAGCTGGAGAAAGACCGCCGCACCATCGCCCGCCGCATCGACAAGCTCCAGGCCGACGTCGGCAAACTCGGCGACCACCAGGCCCGCCTGCGCCAGGGGCGCCAGGGCCAACGGCGCCTAGCCCTGGTGGGCTACACCAACGCCGGCAAGAGCTCCCTGCTCAATGCCCTCTCCAAACCGGCGGCCGGAGAGGGGGTGCTGGCCGAAAACAAACTGTTCGCCACCCTTGATGCCACCACCCGGCGCATCAGCCGGGCCGATCCCGCCGGCGGACCGCCCCAAACTCTGCTGCTCACCGACACGGTCGGCTTCATCCGCGAACTGCCACCGCCCCTAATGGAAGCCTTCCGTACCACCTTGGAGGAAACCCTGGAAGCGGACCAGCTCCTAGTGGTGGTGGACCTGGCCGATCCAGCCTGGGACGACCAGCTCGACACGGTGCACGCCATCCTCGACGGCCTGGGCAGCTCCAGTCCCCGCCGACTGATCGCCAACCAGATCGATCGCTGCCCCGCCGCCGCCCTGGACCAGGCCCGAATTCGCGATCCCGAGGCCCTGTTCGTGTCGGCCACCGCCGGGCTGGGGCTCCAAAACCTGCGCAACTGGATCTTCCAGATGCCACCCGAGACGCCGTAGCCCCCGGGCTCCTGTAGCCGCCGCCACACAAAAACCCCCCAACGGGGGCCACCGGCAGACCTCCTGTGGCACGATCAAAGACGTTGGCCCATTCCGCATCCCTCCCTGCCATGGCTCTGCAGCTCGGCGATACCGTCCCCGATTTCACCCAGGACTCCCAGCTCGGTCCGATCAATCTCTACGACTTCGGCGCCGATAGCTGGGTTGTGCTGTTCTCCCACCCCGCCGACTACACCCCGGTCTGCACCACCGAACTGGGTGAGGTGTCCCGCCTGCGCCCCGAGTGGGAGAAGCGCAACGTCAAGACCATCGCCCTGAGCGTCGATTCGGCCGAAAGCCACAAGGGCTGGATCGGCGACATCAATGACACCCAGCAAACCAGCGTCGACTATCCGATCCTGGCCGATGCCGACAAGAAGGTGAGCGATCTCTACGGGATGATCCACCCCAACGCCCTCAACAACCTGACGGTGCGCTCGGTGTTCATCATCGACCCCAACAAGAAGCTGCGCCTGCAGATCACCTATCCCGCCAGCACCGGCCGGAACTTCCAGGAAATCCTGCGGGTGATCGACTCCCTGCAACTCACCGATTACCACTCCGTGGCCACCCCGGTGAACTGGAAGGATGGCGAAGACTGCGTTGTGGTGCCTTCGATCTCCACCGAAGACGCCCGCGCCAAGTTCCCCAAGGGCGTCACCGAAGTACGTCCCTACCTGCGCTTCACCCCCCAACCCAACAAGTGAGTTGAGGCGGGTCCTGCCTGGGCGATGACCCGGCGCAGTGGATACCCGCCTTGGACGATCCAGCTGCCCTCCCATCATGGGAGGGCTTTTTGCTGGCTTGCCCCCACGGCGATGCGCGTTCTTGGGCTGATGAGCGGCACCAGTGCCGATGGGATCGATGCCGTGTTGGCCAGCTTTTCGGGCCGGCCGGAGCGGCCCCGCTGGCAACTGCTCAATAGCATCACCCTCCCCTATCCGGCGGGCCTGCGGGACCAACTTCTGGCCGTGGGTCAGGGCCAGAGCCACCCTGCCGCCGCCCTGCTGGATCTGGCCGAGGCCGTAACCGAAGCCCAGGCAGGGGCGGCCCGGGCCTGCGATCCCCGAGGCCAGGCCGAGCTGGTGGGCTGCCACGGCCAGACCCTCTGGCACCGTCCGCCCCAGGGGTGCCGCCGCGGCGCCAGCTGGCAACTGCTGCAGGGTCCCCTGCTGGCCGAATTGCTGGCAACCCCAGTGGTTTTTGACTTTCGAGCCCAAGATCTCGCCCTAGGCGGCCAAGGAGCGCCCCTGGTGCCCGCCGCCGATGGGGCCCTGCTGCCGGCGATCGGGGGCTGGCGGGCCCTGCTCAACCTCGGCGGCATCGCCAATCTCACCCTGCTGCCGCCGAGCTCGGGGCCCGAGCGCCAGGCGCCGATCCAGGGCTGGGATTGCGGCCCGGCTAACAGCCTGCTCGATCTCGCCGTCAACCAGTTCAGTGGCGGCAGCCTCAACTTTGATGCCAATGGCGCCTGGGCCAGCCAGGGCCAGATCAACGAAGCCCTGGTCGGCCAGTGGCTTGAGGAGCCCTACCTGCAGCAGCCACCCCCCAAGTCCACCGGCAGGGAGCTGTTTGGAGCCGAAGATCTGGAGCGGCGCCTCCAGGCCCTGGGGCAGGCAGCCCGGGTGCGGGGCGAAAGTCTCCAGGCCGCCGACGCCCTGGCCAGCCTCACAGCCTTCACGGCCGCGGCCGTGGCCCAGGACCTCGGCCGCGGCCCCATGCCCCTGGAGCTACTGGTGGCCGGCGGCGGCAGCCGCAATCACCTGCTGATCGCAGAGCTGCGCCGCCGCTGCCGCGGTATGGCCGTGCGTCCCCTGGCGGAGCTGGGCATCGGCGACTGCGAACGGGAAGCCCTGGCCTTTGCCCTGCTGGCCTGGTGGCATGCACTCGGCCATCCCGGTTCCCGCCCCTCGGTCACCGGCGCGCGCCAAGCCTCGGTGCTGGGGGTCTGCGCCAAGCCCCAGGCCGGCCTTAGGCCCGCGGCCGATTAAGGCGCAGGCGCCTGGGGGCTCCGCGCAGGCGCTTGGGCTCGGCCTGCTCCTGCTGCTCGAGGGCCTGGCGAAAGTTATCGGTGTCCTGGGCCCTGGCTGCTGGGGAGGGGGCAGCAGCGGCCCGCAGGGCGGCCTGTTGCTGCTCGTACACCTCCAGGCCCTGCTGGATCAACACCCGGGCCATGTTGCTGACCGTGCGGGCTTCCGCCTCGGCCACGGCCCCAAGGCGCTCGCAAACATCCTCCGGCAGCACCACCTGAATCCGGGGCGACTTGGGGCGGCCACTGGTGGAGTTCTGACGGGTCGCCACAGGGTCAGCCGAATGCGAGAGGGACAGGGACCCCAGTGAAGGGGCGAAAAGTGGAGCGGAGCCGAGCGCCAACGAGCGCCACAGAGGGGCACAGAGTGGCACCGAGGGGCACCAAGAAGAACGGATGCTTTGAAGTATTAACCAGTGTACTGAGATGCACAAGGGTAGTATCCGGAACTATGCTCGGGTCATTACCACCCAGCCCTGGTCCCGATGGGAAAATCCACAACAGCGCAAGCACTGGCCAGCCAGGGCGGGGCCCGTTCAGGCTTGGGCGGCCAAGGGGTGGGCAATCAGGCCCTGGATCAGGCCGCCGTCGCCCTGCCCCTGGCCGCAGGCGCCAGCGCCCGTCGCACCACTGGAACTGTCAAAAACGCGGGTGCGTCAACCAGTGCCCTGAAAGCCCCCGCCAAGGCCGTGGCCGAAACCGCCAAGGGGGCAGCGAACAAGGCCGGAGGCCTCAAGGGCAGGACCACCCGCACCAGCAGCGGCCTGAAAACAGCCAAGACGGTGCAAGCCCTCGCAGGCCAGGCCCGCACGGAACGCCGCCGCATGGCTGAACAAAGTGACGTGCTCGTCTCAGCGGTGATCAGCACCTACCTGCTCACCCATCTGCACCACGTACTGCAACGGGCCGAGTTCGGGGCCCAGCAGGAGGGCCGAGCCGCCCTAGCCGCCAACTACGCCCAACTGCGCAAGGTGCTCTGCCTCGACGCCCGCACCATGCAAGACGCCTCCGCCAGCGGCCAACCCGAGGACTCCCCCCAGGCCGCCTGAAAGCGGGACTGATGACAGGCGGCGGGGCCAGCGCCAGGACCCGAGCAGGCTCCAGCCCGTGCTGCTAGCTGTTTCAAATTCGTTTGCACCGGGGCCGATCTGCATAGGCTCAGAAGGCGTGCAGCCCAGCCATGGCCCAAAACCAGCCAACGCCGACCCCGGGGGGTGCCACCAGCACCGCCACCGCGGTTATCACTGACAACGCCAATGGCAACGCCGCCAGCCTGTATCAACGGATCAGCCAGGACCCGGACCTCACCCAGGCCCTGTTCCGCCAGGCCCTGCAGAACCCATTAGGAACGCTCGAGCAGATCTGCCGCCTCGGCGATACCTGGGGCCTGCCGGTCAGTGTTGAGCAGGTGAAGGCCCACATCAGCACCCTGGACGACGCCGACAGCAAGCAGTGGCTGCTGAAGGCCCGCGGGGGCCTCTAGGGCGGAGCGCTGGCGCCTGGCGCCCCCGCCCCCCTGGGCCCAGCTGAAAAACAGCCAGTAACTGACGATCGCCAAACCGGCGGCAACCACAAGGGCGGCCACCTGTTCGAGTCGCTTGATCATGACCCTGGCCGCAACCACACTCCTGCAGTCTGGCGCTCAGGGGATGATGGGGGCACGCCTGTAGCCCTGCCCCCGTGCTTCGTCTGGAACGTGTTTCAAAGATTTACCCCACCGGCGAGGTGCTCAAGGACGTCACCTGGGAAGTGAAGGGCGGCGATCGCATTGGCCTGGTGGGGGTGAATGGGGCCGGCAAGTCAACCCAAATGCGCATCATTGCGGGCCTGGAAGAGCCCACCAGCGGCCTAGTGGTCAAGCAAGGGGAGCCTCGCATTGCCTACCTGCAGCAGGAATTTGATGTGGACTTGGCCCGCAGCGTCCGCCAGGAACTGTTCCAAGCCTTCGGAGAAGCCGCCCAGGTGCTCAACCGCCAGCGCCAGGTGGAAGAGGAGATGGCCAGCGACAAGGCCGCCAGCGACCCGGAGCATCTCGATGAACTCATCCACGAACTGGGCCGGCTGCACAGCCGCTTCGAGGCCCTCCATGGCTATGAGCTCGATGCCCGCATCGACAAGCTGCTGCCCACGATCGGTTTCACTCCCGAAGGCGCCGAACAGCCAGTGGGCGACTACTCAGGCGGTTGGCAGATGCGGATTGCCCTCGGCAAAATCCTGCTGCAAGACCCCGATCTGCTACTACTCGATGAGCCCACAAACCACCTGGATGTGGAAACAATCCAGTGGCTAGAGGGGTATCTAATCGAGCAGACTGTGCCCCTGGTGGTGATCAGTCACGACCGGGCCTTTCTTGATCGGGTCTGCAACCAAATCGTTGAAACCGAGCGGGGCATCTCGCGCAGCTACCTGGGCAACTACAGCCAACATTTGGAACAGAAAGCCTTCGAACGGGAAGCCAGCCAAGCCGCCTTTGATCGCCAGCAGAAAGAGCTCTCCACCCAGCAGGCCTACATCGACCGCTTCCGGGCCAGCGCCACCCGCAGCACCCAGGCCAAGAGCCGGGAAAAATTACTCGACAAGGTGGAGCGTATCGACGCGCCGGTGGATGCCCTGGGCGGCCCCCGCTTCAGCTTTCCGCCGGCACCCCGCTCTGGCCGCCAGGTGGCCCTGCTCGACAACCTCACCCACAGCTACGGCGATCGCATCCTGTTTCTGGGCGCCGAATTGGAAATCGAACGGGGCGATCGCATCGCCTTTGTGGGGCCCAATGGGGCCGGTAAATCGACCCTGCTGCGGCTGGTGATGGGCATGGAGGAGCCCCTGGAGGGCAAAGCCAGCCTGGGGGACCACAACGTGATCGCCGGCTATTTCGAACAGAACCAGGCTGAGGCCCTCGATCTCAGCAAGACCGTGATCGACACCCTGTTCGAGGCCGTGCCCGATTGGACCCAAAGCCAGGTGCGCTCCCTGCTGGGCAGCTTCTGCTTCAGCAACGACGCCGTTTTCAAACAAGTAGGTCAACTCAGTGGTGGCGAAAAGGCGCGTCTAGCCCTGGCCCTAATGCTGCTCAGCCCCTGCAATTTGTTGGTACTTGATGAGCCCACCAACCACCTCGACATCCCCGCCAAGCAAATGCTGGAGGATGCGCTAATGGAGTATGAAGGAGCCGTACTTGTTGTGTCCCACGACCGCTATTTCATCTCGAGGGTGGCCAACCGCATCGTCGAATTGCGTGATGGCGAACTGGTGCTGTATCGGGGCGACTACGCCTACTACCAGATCAAGAAAGAGGAAGAACGACTAGCGGCCCAAGAGCAGCGTCTGGAACGGGAGCTGGAAGCGAAACGACGCGCCAGCAAGGAGAAGCAAAAAGCCAAGGCAGCTTCAGGCAAGTTGGCCGCTGCCGGCAAGGCCTGAAGCCGCTGAAGGGGAAGGGGGGCAGACCTGGCGGTTTTCTGCGCGCCTGCCCATGCCTGGCCCGAGGCAGCCCAGGGAGCTTTATCAAACTTCATCCCCTAGTAGGCATGAAGACCCATTTAGGTGGACTCGCCCAAATTGTGTGCATAACCTGACCGTATCCATTGCGACAGTCTGGCCATGGGCTCCTTTTTGAACAACGCAGCCTTCCTGTCCCAGGCTTCGCAGAACCGAGGCCCCTATCGGGCCAGCCCGGAGCATGGCCAGGCCTTGGGCGCCAGCACCCACGACCATGCGGACAGCTATTTCGAATGCATCACAGCCTGCTCCCTCGAGGACGGCGAGTGCATCACCCGCTGCGTCGAAACCCTGCGTGACAACAGCTGATCCACCCAGGACAGCTGGCCCTGGCTCGGGTTGCGGCCCTGCCCCTAACGACTAGTCCGCAACCGACCAGACCCCAAGCTCCCCCCAAGCCGCGGCTGGCACCGGGCCAAGTGTCGAGATGCTGACAAGGGTTCAACAACTTTGCGGAGATCCCTAACTCTGTGGCGATTGATACGCGGGTAGCCGAAACATTTCTTAGTGTTTGCAAGGACCCCAAAGCCACCTTGAGTAGTCCGCCATGTCCGAACCACTCGCCCTCACCCTTGGCCAGAAATTCGAACAGGAACGCATGATCCGGTTGATCGACTCTACGGCCGATCTTCCAGCCCTCAAGGGCCTGGCGAAGCAACTGCTGCAGGCCTGGCACAGCCAAAAAGCCGCCACCGAGTGGGTCATGCGTCAAAAGTTCAGCGATCCGCCCCGGATCGGTTTTGATCCCGGCTCCTTGCTAGCCAACTTCGATCCCCCCAATCCCTCCGATTCAGGGACCCCCCAGGGCTGATCGCCCAGCCTTAACCGTTTGGGAACTGTGCCGGTTCCTAGCCCGCCCAACTTGCGGCCCAGCCCTGCTTTTTAACGCTCCCAGGGCAGGTAAGCCCATCCAATTCGGCCATTTTAAGGCCTCCCCGCCGTTTCCATTTCTAACGCCATGAACGCCCATCCCTACCTACTTGGCTTTCTTGCCTTCGGTGCCGCCTGCAGCAGCCTCTGGGCCTGGAAGATCGCCCAGCGGCGCCCTGCCGGTTCATGATGGATCCAGGCGCATGGGCTGGGATTCCGCCGTCCCGTCGCCGTCACCGCCGCCGATGACTGACCTGCTCACCCACCTATTTCCCCTGATCTACGGCGGATTTTTCCTGCTGTTTCTCTGGCAGGCCTTCCGGGTGATGGCCCGGGGATTCAGTGCGGTGCCCAGGCCAGAGGATCCCTTGCCCAGCAACGCAACTGATCGCACCGGTCGGCTCACCATCCATCCCGAGCTGCTCGATTCCGAGGGTCGCTTAACCCAGGATGACCTCCTAACCGTGCGCTTCAGCGCCGACCAGGACCCGCCCTTGAGCCCCAGCGACGCGCAGCCTTGAGCCTTGGGGGAGCCAAGCCTTGAGCCCCTGGGACACGCAGTAGGAGAATCCCTGGAGCACGCCAACTGGTACAACCGTTGGAGTGGACGTGTTTTAGGCGGAGGCCTTATTTGGTGGACCAGAGAACCCGCATCGTGGCAGCAGTGCTTAGCAGCCTGAAGCTGCCCCCCCGCTTCCGCCTGCGCATGGTCAAGGAGGACCCGATGCGCCTCGAGCTGAGCATCACGCCGGCCTACGGCAAGGATCCGATCCTGGTGGGGCTGGTGGAATCCCAGGATCTTGTGGCCCGCCGTGACCGGGAAGGCCGGATTCCGCGGGATCTGCAGGGCACCTGGGACTGGACCGTTCGCCACGGCAAGGTGACCACGGGAGGCTGGAACCCCTACCTCAAGGAAGCCTTACAGACGATGTTTGAAACCGGGCTACCCGCCATCGTCTACGAAGAAACCACCGGCGAGGCCTACCACCCAGTCGATGGCATTCGCCACGTGCGCTGAGCCCGTCCGCCTGGGCAGACCTTTGTTGATGCCAAGCCTGCCGATTGAATCCTGCCTGGGCGCGATTGTGGCGGGATTGCCACCGGGCGGAACCCTGCTGTTGCAGGCTCCTCCTGGTGCTGGCAAAACCACCCGGGTGCCCTTGGCCCTGCTGGAGGCCTGGGGCGAGAACGCCGGCACAATCTTGATGCTGGAACCCAGGCGTCTGGCGGCCAAGGCCGCCGCCGAACGGCTGGCCGCCAGCCTGGACGAACCGGTCGGAGCCCAGGTGGGTTACCGGGTGCGGTTTGAGCAGCGTTGCTCTGCCGCCACCCGCATCGAAGTGGTCACCGACGGTCTGTTCCTGCGCCGCCTGCAGGCCGATCCCGCCCTCGATGGCGTGGCTTGCGTCATCTTTGATGAATTCCACGAACGCCGCAGCGAAGCGGATCTAGCCCTGGCCCTGGTGCGGGAAGCGCGCTCGGTGCTGGCGCCCGATCTGCGCCTGCTGGTGATGTCTGCCACGTTGAACCTGGCCCCCCTGGCCGACCAATGGCCCGAGGCCCAGCAAGTCACTAGTGAGGGTCGCAGCTTTGCTGTCGAGGTGACCCACCAGGCGCCCCGGCCGCTGGAACCCTTGGCCAGCCAGCTGGTTCGGGCCCTGGAGCAGCACTGGCTCGATCGGCGCCAGGCCCAGGAAACGGTGCTGGTATTCCTCCCAGGCCAACGGGAAATCCAGCAATGCCAGAGGGCCCTCGAGGCCAGGGACTGGGCCCAGGAGCTGGAGCTCTGCCCCCTGCACGGCAGCCTGCCCCTGGTGGCCCAAAGCCAGGCCCTGGCTGGGGCCCGCCGGCAGGCCGGCAAAGTGGTGCTGGCCAGTGGCATTGCCGAGAGCTCCCTGACCCTGCAGGGGGTCACCCTGGTGATCGACAGCGGCCTAAGCCGGCGCAGCCGCTTCGATCCGCGCACCGGCATGGATGCCCTGGTGACCAGGCCCGCCAGCCAGGCCAGCGCCGAGCAACGCCGGGGCCGGGCCGGACGCCTGGGACCCGGGCGCTGCATCCGCCTCTGGTCCGCCGCCGACCAGCAGGGCCGGCCCGCCTTTGATCCACCCGAACTACTGGAGGCCGATCCGGCGCCCCTGGTGTTGCAACTGGCCCAATGGGGCGCAGGCCTGGGTGAAACCCTGCCCTGGCTGGATCCGCCCCCCCGGGCCAACCTGCTGGAGGGCCAGGCCCTACTGCAAACCCTCGGGGCCGTTGATGGTGCCGGGGCCCTCACGGGCCACGGCCGCCAGCTGGCGGGCCTCGGGGTGCACCCGCGCCTGGGCCAGCTGCTGCTGCGCTCCCGCGTCCTCGGCGCCGCCGAGCTGGGCTGTGCCCTGGCGACCCTGCTCAGTGAAAGGGATCCCCTCAACCCCCAAACCAATGGCAGCGACCTGGGCCGCCGGCTTGACTGGCTACGCCAGGGCGGTCGGGATCCCCAACGCCAACGACTGCTGCAACTCCAACGGCAATTGCTGGCGCAACTGCAAGCCCAGGCTCCTCAATCCACCCCCCTGGGCGCCGATGCCCTTGCCGGCGAGCTCGTGGCCCATGCCTATCCCGACTGGGTGGCCCTGCTGCGTCCAGGCAGCCAGGAGCGCTACCTCACCCGGGGGGGCCGGGGCGCCCAACTCAACCCCAGCGATCCGCTCAGCGGCTGCGAGGTGCTGGCGATCGCCCGCACCGATGGAGCCGGACGGGACTGCCGCATCCACCTAGCCATGCCCCTGGCGCGGGCGAGCCTGGACGCCTGGGCGGCCCAATCCGGCGCCATCGAGGACGTCGTTCGCTGGGATCCCCAGGCCCAACGGGTACGCGCTGAACGGCAACGGCGCCTGGGGGCCTTGGTGCTGCAGCGCATCCCCTGGCCCACCCCACCCCCAGAGCTCGTCCAACGGGCCTTGCTAGCGGGATTGGGCCAGGACAACCCGGTGGGCGGCTCCGGCCCCCAGGGAATGCAGCTGCTGCCCTGGAACGAGACCAGTCGCAGCCTGCAGCAGCGGCTTGGCCTGGCCCACCAGCACCTGGGCGCTCCCTGGCCCGACCGCAGCGACGGGGTTCTGCTGGCCAACCCCTCGAGTTGGCTCGGAGAGCAACTCGAGGGGATCAGCTCGGCGGCGGAGCTCCAGCGCCTCAACCTGGTGGAAGCCCTATGGAACGGCCTGCCCTGGGAGTTCAGACGCCAGCTCGACGCATTACTGCCTGAACGTGTGGCGATCCCCTCGGGCCGGCTAGCGCGGCTGGACTACAGCTCGGGGGTGCCGGTGCTGGCGGTGAAGTTACAGGAGCTCTTCGGTTGCAATGACGGACCCAGGGTCCTAGGTGGCCGCCTGCCCGTCAGCCTGCAGCTACTCTCCCCGGCCGGCCGGCCCGCCGCCATTACCAGCGACCTCGCCAGCTTCTGGCGCTCGGGCTACCGCCAGGTACGCGCCGACCTGCGCGGCCGCTATCCGCGCCACCCATGGCCGGAGGACCCCAGCACGGCCCAGGCCACAGCGCTAACCAAGAGCCGCCTGGCCCAGGCCCAGGAGTAATTCCCAAGGACATCCATGGGATTCGCTAAACCGTTCGAACCTGCCCGGTCCAGTCCTTTCAACCAACCTCAATAGTTCAGTGCAATCGTCGCGCCGCTTCACCCTTCAACCCATGGCTGTCTCCTCCACCCGTTTTGGCTTTGTAGCCTTTGCCGAGATTTGGGATAGTCGCCTGGCCATGCTTGGCGTCGTGATCGGCCTGGGTTGATGCCCAGCCAGTCCCGTTAGGCCGGCATCGGCCAGACTGAAGAAGCCCCATAGTCCCGGAGCTGCCTTGGCACGCCCCATCGCCAAGAACCGCCGTGACGGCGCCCGTCAAATCAGCATCGCCGTGGTGATTAGCGCCATTGGCCTGATTGGCTTCCACCATCCCCTCGGCAAACTGGTGGTGGTTGTGGCGAGCGCCATGGCGATCTACTGGGGCTTTGGGTACAGGACCCTGCACGAGTGACGCCCATGGCTGAGGCCAATGGCCTGCCCCGCTACAGCGTCGCCCAACTCAACCAGGCGATCGGCAGCCTGCTGGAGCGTGGCTTCGCCCCCAGGTTCCTGATAGATGCCACAATCTCCCGGCCCCAACTGAAGAAGGGCCACCTCTGGCTCAGCCTGGTGGATGGGGACGCGACAATTTCGGCGGTGATCTGGGCCTCCCAGTTGGCCAAACTCAGCCACCAACCCGCCGAAGGCGATGGCGTCGTCGTGGTGGGGAAGCTCAATTTCTGGGCAGCCCGGGCCACCTTGTCTGTCCAGGTGTTGGACCTGCGCCCCAGCCTCAGCACCGTGCTGCGCCAGTTCGAGCGGGTACGCCAAATCCTCGAGCCTGAGGGCCTATTAGCAGCCGAGCGCAAACGCACCTTGCCGCCCTTCCCGGCGGCGATCGCCCTGCTCACCAGCGTGCCCAGTTCCGCCCTGGCCGACATGCTGCGCACCGCCGGCGAACGCTGGCCCAACACGCGCCTCTACCAGGTGGCCATCCCGGTGCAAGGCCAGGTGGAAGCGGAGATCTGCCGGCTCCTGGCCCAGGTGATCGAGCGGGCCGATGGGCTCGGAATCGAAGCGATTGTGCTGGCCCGCGGCGGCGGCAGCCGTGAAGACCTGGCCGTCTTTGATGGCGAAGCCCTAGCCCGCCTGCTGGGAGCAAGCCCGGTGCCCGTCGTCACCGGGCTAGGGCACGAGGACGACACCACCATTGCCGATCTAGTGGCCGATTACCGGGCCGCCACCCCTACCGCCGCGATTGTGGCCCTGTTGCCCGATCGGTTAACGGTGCTGCAACGGCTGAATCAAAGCCGAAGCCAACTGGGCCAGGCCCTCAGCTTCGGCTTGCAAGCCAAACGGCAGCAACTCACCAGTTTGAAGGCCCAACTAGAGCTCATCCGCCCCAGCCGGCTGTTGGCCCACCAGCGCCAGGGGCTCCAGCAACGGCGTGAGCTGCTTGAAGCCCTCTCGCCCCAGCGGCTGCTCAGACGCGGCTTCGCGCTGGTGCGGTCACCCAGCGGCCAGCTCCTGCGCTCGATCAAGCAGATTGGACGTGGCGATCCCTTCCTGGTGGAGCTCGCCGATGGCCGACTCCAAGCCCAGGTCACCCATGTCACCCCCGCGCAAAAGCAGCCGCCCTCCTGAAAACCAGGCCCCTGGAATGCTGCCTGATCAGGATCAACAGAGCGTTGAGGAGCGGGAATGGCAAGCCGACGTAGCCCAACTCAGTTTTCAGGAGGCGCGAACGGCCCTGGAACTCTCCCTCGGCCAATTGCAAGCGGCCGACCTGGAAGTGGAAGCGATGGCGGGCCACTACCGGCGGGCCCTGACCTACCTGGAGCGCTGTGAGGCCGTGCTCGCCGAGGTGGAACAGGACGTGATCGAATGGGATCAAGTCAGCCCAGCTTCCAAGCCCACCAAACCATGACCATCCCCCTGTCCAGCAGACCCAGCCCCTGGCTTGCTTGGCTCTACCTAGGTCTGGCCGTGGCCGGGGCGATCCTGCCCTGGCTGGCCAACCTCGACTTCATCCGTGAGAGCGGCGGCGCCTTTGATTTGGCTCGCTTCATTGCCCAAGCGAATGCTAATCCGGCGGCCCAATCCCTCTCCCGCGATCTACTGATCGGCGCCACGGCCTTCACGATCTGGATGGTGGTGGAAGCAAAAAGACTGCAGGTTAAATACTTTTGGGTCGCCCTGCTAGCTAGCTTCGGGCTTGCCTTTGCCTGCGGGGCGCCCCTATTTCTATTTTTAAGGGAACGGCGGTTGCAGGAACTTTCAAAAGGGCAAGGAGAAGCACAAACGCAGTTTTAAGTGCCCGCGCATACAGGCTTAATCAACATCAGAACCAACTCAACAAAACTATCACGGCAATACAGTCAGCCAGTAATAGAGTCAGCCAGTAATACCGTAAGCCAGCAAAACAGTCACAACGTCCAATCCAGATAACGCAAAACTCCTAGGGTTTTCCACCTTCGTCCACCGATTGGGCGACCACGTCAATCGTCACGTCACTGGCATCCACCCCAAGCGACACCCCTTCCGGACCCTGGCGGCTCTGCAGAGGGGACCCACAGGCTGGGCATTGGCT
>Ga0310082_100025_pt1 | contig 17247 bp, 16 predicted proteins | sample LakEriER1LargeC7_FD_194437 | JGI IMG/M metagenome (GOLD analysis project Ga0310082, IMG submission 194437) | Enriched freshwater cyanobacterial communities from Lake Erie, Ontario, Canada - ER10.Large.C7 | ecosystem: Environmental > Aquatic > Freshwater > Lake | place: Canada: Ontario | collected...
CGTTTGGGACTCGCTGGCAACGAGGGTGGTGCCCAAGTGAGCGACAGATTCTTGGTGCCTTTGCCCTGGGGCATGGGGCCTTGGCGCTGCAGAGACAGGAGGCTGTTGAGCCCTGCCTAGCCGAGGGCCTCACCTGCAGGGCTGTTGCCCAGCGGTCGGGCCTGCCCAACAGCACCTTGGCCAAGTGGGTCCGCCAGGCCCGCATCAATCGCGGTGACCTCGGAGCAACCGATCAGGGCCAGCTGACGAGCGACGAGAGCGCTGAACTCAACCGGTTGCGCAAGGAAAACCGTGAGCTCAAGAGGGAAACGGATTTTTTCAAGCTGGCGTAACATTTTGCCAGGGAGCAACTGCCGCCGAAAGGTTTCGCTTGATCAGCCAACTCCGTGGCCGGTTTCCAATTGCCTGGCTCTGCAGCCAGTTGGGTGGGGCCCGCAGCGGCTCCGACGCCGCACAGCAACGGCACCACAACCCTGGGCCCGTGCCCAACAAAACGCTGTTATCACAGCCCAGGTGGCACCGGTTTTTGAGCAGCACCGCGGCTTTTACGGTGCTCCACGCATCCACAGGGAGTTCAGGCTGCTGGCCTCAAGGTGGGGCGGCACCGCGTTGCTCGACTGATGCAACGTTCTGAGCTCAAGGCCCGCAGACGCCGTAGGTTCCGCCCCTGCTCTGACACTGCCGGTGGAGCCCCTGGGATAGCAAAGAACCTGCTACAGCAGGACTTTGTACCCCCAGCTCCCAACCGCTGCCGGGCCGGTGACATAACTTACATCCGCACTAGGGAGGAGTGGAGATACCTGGCGGTGACGCACCGCGAGGTGCGCTCAGCAGAGATGATCGATCTCTACAGCCGGGTGGTGGACTGGGCCATGAGCACGACCATGGACACCCCACTGGTGCTGGAGGCCCTATAGGGGCCCTTGGCCACAGGCAGAGCGAACCCGACCAACTCCTGATCCACACCGATCAAGGCAGCCAGTATCGGGCTAATGCCTACCGGCAGATGCTGGAGATCAACAAGATCACCCCAACATGTCAGCCAAAGGCTACTGCTGGGATAACGCCGCGGCGGAATGCTTCTTCTCCACCCTCTAGCCGGAGGTTTCTGCGAAGCAGTGACACGAGCTTGATCTTGACGACAACGCCAAGGCCTTGAACACCCCACAGCAACTGCGACGCCAAATGGCCTTCTGGATCGACGGTGACTACAATCGCGAACGCCGTCATTCAACGTTCGGTTACGTCAGCCCGATCAACTACGAGCAGCAATTTATTTCTGCAGCTACACTCACAAGTGTGGAGCCTTGAGACCTGTCCACGAAATCGGGGCAACCCCATACCGATCCAGCGTGTTGCGCTAGATCTTAGCCCTGCCGCGATCCGTCGTCGGCTCCAGCGTCGCTCCAGCAGCTGGCGCATCAGCAGCACTTCCTCCGGAGTCTTCATTACGGCCTCCAGCGCTGCCAGGCCCCGTGGTCCTTCTGAGCGGTTCATCCGGCCCACGTCAAATCCGACACTTGCAGTTGATGGCTCAGCCGGGACCAGAGGCCACTGTCCGGCCATTGCTGCACTCCTCTCCTCGCCCTCCATGTGGCTCAGTTTTCGTGTCGCCTCTTGCTCAGTTTTGATGTCTCCTAACATCCAGAAGACTCAGCTGAGGGGGCTTGCCAAAAATCAATGCAAGATTAATGTTCTTGTGGCTCTAACCAACCTTTTCAGGGCACGGCGTCAACTACTGCTTACAAGCTGAACATGGGATTGGTCTTCTCAATGGGCATTGATCAGGCCATAAAAGAAGGAAGCATCACGCTTAAATCAGTGAAAATTGTTTGATTCAAGCTTTGGGATCAGCTAATTTTTCCAAATCTAACATGTAGGCTCTATTGGTGCTCGTAAAAGCGTCGTTGCCCAGAGCTTTCCTGGGTATGGGGGGCATGTTTATTGTGATTTAATATCAGTCAGTGTTACGCTGTTAAAGCATTCCAGACTAAAGGCGGTTATTTCAAGTTTATCCCACTACCTATCGCCAATGACCTGATTTTGCGGAGTAACTTGAATGCCTATGTGAGTGAGCAGACTTTGATATCCGCATGCCAATGGATATTGTGATCAATCAAAAGTAAAAATCTTCGGGGTGTTCTCCCTAGAAGAAATCGAGATTTTTTGCTATCCAGAAATATAAAAACTGCTCTATTATTGAAAGAATATTGATTGCCCATTGAGTCAGCCCTTGAGTTAGTTTTTGGCGGAATTTTGTCTGTTTTCTGAAATTATACCCCAAAGGGGGTGGGGTCGCCGACTGAAAGCCATGGTAACTTCAAATTGTTAATCCAAGCTTCTAATAGAATTTCTTGGTATGCTCCATCCTAAATCAATTCTAGACGAGCTTCTAACTCGTCAACACAGGAGCTTCCTGTCTCAGCAAATAATTTTTTCCTATCAATTGCTTGTCGATCTACTTTATAAAGTTTGGGGTGGTGATACTTACAAATTTGGTAGAGCAATGCAAATTGCCGCAGATAGGGCTGGTGACTTGTCGAGCTCAGGTCAACTCTTCGAAGGCATTTTTATTGACCAACCGATTGATACAGAAAAGCTGGAACAACTGCTTAAGACCGTCAAGATTATTAAGTCTATCCCTGGTGGTCAAAATTGGCCAGCCCCAATTTTTGGTCGAACTAATGCTTTGGTTTCCAGTATTAATTTTTTCGCGGTTAAAAACCATGAGCATTTCATCCTCGATCGCATTGGAATTACAAAGCAAAAGTTGTTAGAAGTTACCCGTTGCATGTGGGAAATACGAGCCTGTGCTTTCGTTCTTAGATCTGTCAGAAACGATGATGAGCATGAAGACATCCAAAATTTTTCTATTGCGCATGCGATTGCTGCAACAGGATGCGCTTCAAGACTTTCTGAATGTTTGCAAAAATTTGCCGGGTCGCTTCAGGGCTATGCACCCAGTTTTCTTGACGTTCTTGTCGTTCCAAATTGTGACTGTTCGCAATCTCTCAACAAAATCATTGATCGGCTACTGAACGTGCATTCTCCTTCTGCAGGCAAGAGCGTGGCACCATCTAATAATTATCAAGATATGCCGATTGAGAAGTTAAATTCTCCTCTAGAAGGCGTTCAAGGTGGGCTTGCTGAGATTTTGCCTATTCTATTGAAATTACAACAGGAAGTCAATGAGAGTCAGCAAAAGCTGTTCGGAATTCAAGAATCATTAGAAAGTATTGAAGGGCAAAGTGCGCGTATTGAACACTTTTTTATTCACCATTCAAGTACTAAGGATTTTAAAGTAGTCGATCACTACCTTCCAGGCTCCCCTCCGCAAGGAAGGATCACGCCTCTCCAGACCCACCACATTCAACAACCAGGCGCCTTGATGGATCAGAACAATGGTTTATTGCTGCGATACGGTCAAAGCTGATCTGAGAGGGCGGATGAGTCTGCCGCAGCTGCAGACCTTGCATCATACTTCTAGGGTGATGGTCATCCACTTTGCTAACTTGTGATCATGGAGGAACGTTTGGCTGTTGCAAGGCGATGTAGCGCTTACATCAGAGAATGATCTGAGATGCTGGAACACTGCCAACATGTTCAGAGTAATGTTTGAGAGTCTTTGGCGCAACGCCACGGAGCTCGTTGCATTTTCTCTTGAACCGGCCTTGTGCTTGGTTAAGGTGCACCTTTGGCCCAAGGTTGCAAATGCTTAGCAGCTGCCTACGATGAGAAACTAGGAGGAACGACAGAAGCGGCACCAAGACGATCAAGGGGATATTCATCGACTGCATCAGGTGCTGTATCTTAAGGAGAATGGAGCCATTAGCGTTGCTGCTAGCGGTAAAAATGATCCAGGCCTACTTTCTTAAGGACGAGGGGAATTGACCCTGGCAGCCGCTAGCCGAAAGGCCCTAGAAACCTTTGATAGTGCCTTAGCCAGCATTGCCATAGCCCTAGAAATGGAACCATGCCGCAGGGTGGGCCTCACAACCGTGCGGTGCTGTCGGTGACTGTTCGCAGGTGGAGGGGATGGCACCGATCGCCGAAAAGGCAGCCAGCGACGCGTTGCTCACCGCTTCAACGACGAGGAGCGCCACCTCATCCTGCTGACCTGCAACGAGCCGGAGTTTGCGGAACTGCCTCCGGGCCAGATCGTCCCAGTGCTGGCTGATTGGGATCTGTTTATTGGGTCTGAGCGCAGCTTCTACCGGGTCTTGCTCGCCCATGGAACCCAGACCCATGCCGCGTTTACGGGCTGATGGCTCCAACCAGGTTCGGAGCTGGGATATTTCCTGGCTGCCAAAAAGTGTCAAAGGGATCTGGCTTTACCTCTACCTAGTGATGGATGTCTGGAGTAGGAAGGTACTGGCCTGGTATGTGGAAAATAGTGAGGACCCCAAACTTGCTGCCGATCTCGTTAGTAGGGCTTATCTGCTCGAATGGATTGGTTAGCGCCGCCTGCAGCCAATGATTCTCCATGCTAAAAATGGCAATGCACTAACCGCAGGCTTCTCAAAGAGTTGCGGTCAGCCACCCTGGAGTTGTGACTAGAAGAGCTTGGTGTGCTGAGATCCACATCCAGGCAAAGGGTCTCAAGCGACAACCCTTACTCAGAGTCGTTGTTCCGAACTATTTAATACCGGCCTGATGATCCGCGCAAGCTATTCACCAGCAAGGAGCAGAGCTGCCTGTGGGTTGCAGAATTTGTGGACTGGTACAGCTACGGGCATCGCCACAGCGGTATCAGATGTGTGACACCCCATCAGCGTGACAACGGCGAGGTTCTGGAAATGTTCCAACATCGTGCCCGGGTTTATGATCTAGCCCGGGAACTCAATCCAAGGACATGGACACGATCCACGCGTTGTTGGCATTAGCCGGAGGTGGTCTGAATCAACTCGCCATCTCATCCAGAGGATCATGAAAGCACGACTTTGGGTATGGTCGCTTGATGAGAGGCAGCGGCGTCATCTTTCCTGGCAGTCACCGACATGGGGCTCTGTGACTGACTTTGAATTCATCCCTGGTCTGGGCCAAAACGCACAAACCCCAAAATACTCCCCCAAAGGCGGGCTTTCGGGAAGCCAAGGCCCCATCGATAATAAAACCGGAGTTATTGCAGTCAAACCATCCTTATGTTGAAAAAATCAATGCCTATCCTAGGCTCCCTGTTGGCAGCTTTGTTCGAGGACGCTGTTCCGACCCTTGCAATCAATCCGACTGTGACCATCAGCAGTAGCTCAGATCAAGCCACTGACCCAATCACTGGGGCGCAGCAATCCAACAGTGTTCAGACGATGATCTCGGTAGATTCACGGCAAGTGCAAGAGGCCTCCGCGTCAAACAGCAGTCTCGTCGAATTTGACAACACTCCCAATCACGGTTCCGGTCTCAGTTTATTTGATCCTGTTCTCAGTTTATTTGATCCTGGGGAGTTGCCAAGCAATTGGTTGAAATCTATTCTCTCTAATCAAAACCAGTCTGTTGAGTTGCCACTAACTACTTACCCAATCACGGGTGCGCAGCAATCGAACAGTGTTCAGACGATGATCTCAGTGGACTCACAGCAAGTGCTAGAGGCCTCCGCATCAAACAGCAGTCTCGTCGTATTTGATGACTCCGCCCCCCTCAACTCCATCCCCTTTGACGACACTCTCCGTCGCGGTCCCGTCGTCATGGAGCCTGATCCTGTGGCTCAAGAGTTGTTTAGCACTTGGTACGAATCTCATCGCTCTGAGTTGGATTCTTTTTTCTCTAATCAAAACCAGTCTGTTGAGTTGCCACTCACTACTGACCCAATCACGGGTGCGCAGCAATCCAACAGTGTTCAGACGATGATCTCAGTAGACTCACAGCAAGTGCTAGAGGCTTCCGCATCAAACAGCAGTCTCGTCGTATTTGATGACTCCGCCCCCCTCAACTCCATCCCCTTTGACGACGCTCCCCATCACGGTTCCGGTGTCGGTCTCGGTTTATTATTTGATCCTGTTCTCATTTTATTTGATCCTGGGGAGTTGCCAAGCAATTGGTTGGAATCTATTTTCTCTAATCAAAACCAGTCTGTTGAGTTGCCACTTACTACTGACCCATTTGCTGGGGTGTAGTGATGTGACCCCCTTTATCGGACCTTGCCTAATCAGAGTGGGTGGGTGTGGTCATTAGTTCCAAATGCGGCCTGAGTGACTAGATTTTAGCGCCAACGATCGGCCAGGATCAGCGCCTCTTGTGCGGTGGTGAAAAGCTCGTTGTTGAGTAATTCATCACTGCAGCGGCCGTTGAACGAGTGGGTAAATCCGTTCTCCCATGGTGTCCCGGCGCGATGTAAACCGTGCTTGTGGTATTGCTGGCTTCCTACCAGTCGAGTAGATCCTGGGCAATGAACACCGGTCCGTTGCCAGATCGAATGAGCGCCTGGGCCGGGTAGTGTCTGGTGAGCTCCTCGAACACCGCCACGCCATCCTTGGCCTTGCAGCCCCTGCCCACACGGATGGCGAGGCAGAGGCGGCTGTGCTCGTTGATCACGTTCAGGAACTTGACCCTGCGGCTTTCGGCGGTGGCATCGAACTGGACGTCCATGGCCCATACCCGGTGGGGATGCTCAGCTCGGTGACGACCCACTGAGCCGTCTGCGTGTCGTTCCCGCTTTCGCTTCCTGGGAGTGGGCCTTGGCAGGCCTTCCTCCCGCCAAAGCTGTTGCACCCGCTTGTGATTCACCGTCCAGCCCTCCCGCCTGAGCAGCCTGTAAGCCATTCGGCGACTCCAGCGGATGTTCTCATCAGCGACGTCTCGGAGACGCTTTCGGAGCATGGTCTCTTCCAGATCGACAACCTTGATGGGGTGTCGCTGGGTGCTGCGGTGCTGCCACACCATCCGGCAGACGAGGCGCTCACACGCCCGGTAACACTCTTGCAGGATCACAACAGCCCTGCGGCGACGTTCCGGGCTCAGACGTTTCCCTTCGCGAGGTTCTACTGCTAGGCCGGGCCTGCGTTTAGAGCACTGCCTTCTCCAATTCTGCTTATGCCAACAGCTTTTTACGCCGGGCGTTCTCCCTCTCCAACTGAATCAGACGCCTGGCCTCCTCGGCCTAGGTGCCGCCATATTGGTGCCTCCAGCGCTGATAGGGCGCTGTCTCAACTTGATGACAGGGCAGACATCGGCGACGGTCATGCCCTGGACGATTAGCTGCTCGGCGGTCCACTGCTTCGCAGAAGACCTGCGAGCTAGACCTTGCGGATGATCTGCTCCGCTGGGTGCCTGGTGCGTTTCATGGTGGAGTCATCGGCCTAGTTTGGCCGGCTGAGGACTCTCATTCACCCTTGACCGGTTGCCGGGGGTCACGTCACAATCACGCCAGGGCCTCGCGCAGATTCAGCTCCCTTCTGGCCGCATCCTCAAGAAGAGGGTCGAGCTGCTCGTGGATCGCAACCAGCCGCAGGCGGGTGAGCATCGCGTCAAGATCCTCCACCAGCTGCGCGATGTCGACAGCCTCAGCGGAGGGAATGGTGGTGCCCGCGTCCGCCGTTGACGGTTGCTTTTGGCCTGCCATCAGCCCACCTCCGCCAGCACGGCCGCGTCATCACTGAGCGGCCGGGACAATGAAGACGTTGCACCGCATTCAGCTCCACCATCCCAGCGTGGATGTCGCCGCCTACTTGAGCTGACTCGATCGCCCGCTGGGGAACCAGTCCGGCCCAGTGGCAAGCAATCACCTGGCGGGAGCGCTGATTCGCTGGTTGGCGGGTATGGCGTGCCACGATCCGAGCGCCCTGGCGGATCAGCACCTGCTGGTCGCGGCTCTGAACCGTCGCGTTCTGGCGGACCAACGCCGCCGGACCGCTGAACCAGTTGCCCTCCACCTGTACGCAGCAGACCTTGGCGACACGGCGGCTGAATTCCTGCTGGGCCAGGTACGACGGCCGGCCGTTCAATGGCCGGCCGATTAATGGCATCATCAATGGCGCCTTCGCCCGCTCGAAGCGTTCCATGTGCCTTTCGCCGGTGGTGCCGTGGATGCGCAGATCAGCGATCTAACGGTCCCATCACACCAGCTGGCTCTCCATCTGTCCCTAGGGGTCAAAGCATTGCCCGGCAAAGCCGCTGCGTTTTACATCTCCCACGCCGCGCCTGTCCTTGTTCTTGGTCTGGAGCCGGTTCGGCCAGCAAGCCTTGGCGGTGAATCCCCAGTGGCGGGCATAGGCGGCGAACACCGGGTTGATCATCAGTTCACCCGTCCTGAGGTTGTGGTGCGCGACCAGCGCCTTGGCGTTATCCACCACCATCTGCTCAGGCACCCCGGCCCAGACACGGAACCCCTCCTCCAGGGCCTGCAACCAGTGGCGCAGCCGCTGGTTGCGGAACACCTAGCTGCTGACGCCTTGGGTACCTAAGTAGACTCTGGAAAACCAAGCCTGATCGCGCGAAAATAGCGGTGTGATCGGTTGCCAGCACTGGGTAATGGGCGGAAAGCAACTGGGTTTCTCCGACTACGAGCAGTCCACGGCAATGAAGCGGACAAAACGCGAGAAGTTCCTGGCCGAAATGGAGCAGGTAGTTCCATGGCAGGCCCTTTTGGAACTGATCGAGCCTTGCTATCCAAAAACAAGCAAAAAAGGAGGCCGTCCTCCCTATCCACTGTCCACAATGCTGCGAATTCACCTGATGCAGCAGTGGTACAGCCTCAGTGACCCAGGCATGGAAATGCTCTGATCGAGGTACCTACCATGCGCCGCTTCGAAGGGATTGACCTGATTAGCGACCGAATCCCCGATGAGACATCAATCCTGACCTTCCGCCACCTGCTTGAGCAGAACGAACTCGAAGAGAAGAACTTTGAGACGGTTAAAAGCCATCTCAAGGAGCGAGGCATGGCCATGAAGCTAGGCACGATCATCGATGCCACCTTGATCGCAGCTCCCAGCTCCACTAAGAACAAGGATGGGAAGCGGGGTCCGGAGATGCATCAGACCAAAAAAGGCAACCAGTGGACCTTCTGCATGAAAGTCCAGATCGGTGTGGACAAGGACACCGGCCTGATCCATTCAGTTGAAACTACTGCTGCCAATGTGCACGACATCACTCGAGCTGCAGACCTGCTGCATGGAGAGGAGAAGGTCGTCTATGCAGATGCTGGCTACCAAGGAATCGAAAAGCGGGAGGAGATGGCGGGTAAGCCTATCGAGTTTCGGGTCGCGATGCGGTCTGGCAAACGCCGAGCGCTACCCGAAAACCAAGACGGTAGGGTGCTGGGTCTAGTTGAAACCGCAAAAGCCCATATACGCGCCAAGGTTGAGCATCCATTTCGGGTGATCTAGACGAAGTCGGCCGGAGGCCATAGCAGCAGTTCGGCTTTCAGAAGACTCAGCTGAGAGGGCTGGCCAAAAATCATTGCAAAATGAATGTTCTGGCTGCTCTGACCAACCTGTTCATGGCACGCCATCAACTACTGCTTACAAGCTGAACAGGGGGTTGGTCCGCCCATTGGGCACTGATCAGGGCAAGAAAGAAGGTAACATCAGGCTGAAATCAGTAGAAACCGACTGATTTCAGCCTTTGGATTGGCAAATTTGTTCGAATTGTCATTTGGGCGCTTTTGGGGCTCGCAAGAGCGTCGTTGCCCAGAGTTTCCCTAGTATTTGGATAGGCTTCGAAATGCCCTGCGGGCACTTGGCTCGTGTTCTATTCTATTCGTCATGTCTGTCCGAGCAGGCTTGAGTTTCAAGAGTACTCTATGGATTTTCCGAAGGGTTAACCCAATTTCTGTGCGCTGATCGTATTCTGAAGGCCCGGTTATCCATGGTCGCGATCATGTCGTCAAGTTACAAAGCCTCCACTCACTCCATTATCAACTTGTATGCAACTTTACAAGCGGGATCCGGAATGATGCGCCCTTGAAGCCATTCAATCTCGAGAGAAGCTGTGCGCAAGAGGTCTTAACTAGCACTCTATTTCAGTCAGAGAAGGGGTCTGCGGTACGCTATTGCGCTATCTTAGTTGTCCCATTTGCAAATGCTTAAAGTGCCCTAATGACTTTAATGTCTTCGTTATGGGAACGGATGAATGCCAATTTTTGGTCATCGATCGATGCACGTGAGTGAGGGTTGACTTCCCAATTATTTGGTCCTTTGAGATATTGCAAATGTCTTCAGGGGAGGCCTGGGGCTGATTGCATTTTATCGATAGCAGGATTAAACTTTGTCTGTTTCTAACTAATGCCATGGAGCGCCATTGGCTTCCGACTGCTCCGTAATTTACGTCAACCTCGATGCCGAGATAGAAGGCCTTTGGATGATGCTGTCGATAGGCCTTTGCAAGGGCGCCCGTGTTGCAGCCAGCTTCTACAATTCAAACACCTTGGGCATGGTTGCCAGTAGGTCTGGATTGAGGTTCAAGTGGGCAAGGGTTGGTTCCATTATTGGCTGGCTCAAGTCTCGAGGTGCCTCGAAGGAGTACAGGGCTGCAAGCGAAGAAGCATATCTTCCCAATGGCGCACCCAGCCAGCGGTATCAAAGAGGGACAGTTTGGCGTTCGGATCGAGCAAGTGGTGCCGTCGGTTGTGAAGGTCCCCCGGATCCCGTCCCAATGCGATCGCCCGCTCAACGTAGGTGTCTGGATCGTGACATATTAAATCCTGCATCCCTGCCGAGGCGCAGAGGCTGGCACCCATGCGTGATACAAAGTGCTCGCCTGGGCAGGTCAGCAAGGGCAGCCCAGCCTGGAGGGCCATGGCACCAGTGGCACCGGCGCCGTAGTGGCTTGTGTCAAGGAAGAGGTCGGGTAGGCGGCAGAGATCGGGGAATTGGGCGGCGGGGGTCTTGGCGGTGAAGACCAGCCTTTGGGGTTCCACGCCGCTCGCTTGGGCCCGTTCTCTTAATCGGACCTGGCTGGCGCTGTTACCCACCACCAGCAGCAGCACACTGCCATCGACGGCCCTGAGGATCTCCATCCAGGCGTCAAAGCGGTGGGGATCAAATTTGTCGGGCCTGTTGAAGCAGGCGAACACCATCTGCTCTGGTCTGATCCCCAGGGCGTCGCGGGTTGGGGGGGGAGGCAGGGGCTCGCCTGGATCGGCAGGTAAGGGCTCCGAACAGACAAAGCCCCAGGGCAATCGCTGCACCGTTTCGCTGTAACCGTGCTCCAGGTGAGGTGGAATCAGCCAGTCATCGGCCACGATCCCATCGATGAAGGGAGCCCCCGTCGATCCTGGATAACCGAGGTAAAGCAACTGCAATGGCGCAGGCCGTAGGGCCATGATCGAGGGACGGCCTTGGTGGGTGTAGCCCATCAGATCCACCAACACATCGATGCCGTCTGCCTGGATCAGGCCGGCAATGGCCTCGCTGCCCAGTTGGCTGACGTCGCGGAGGCGATCGCAGCCCTTGGCAACCGAGCGGGTGAAGCGATCGCGGCTGGCGGAAAGCATGTAGCCGATCGGCTGGCAGCGACTGCGGTTGTGGTGGGCAAAAAGACCATGGATGAGGCCGCCCATGGCATGGCAACGGAAATCGGCCGATAGGTAACCGATGCGCAGGGGGCGCCGCCCATTGGCGGCCTGGCCCGGTTCGGGTAAGTGTGGCTGGCTTGGGCGATCGAAGCCGATGGACGCCATGGCGGCTGCGATGGGACTGGCATAGCAAGAAGCCATCCGGCGGGGCAGCTCCAGGGGCATGGGGAAGCTGAGCAACCGCATCGGCACGGCCATCGGCACTGGTTTGCCGTCATCAAGGCTTTGCTCCAGGCGATCGGCCAGCTGTTGCATGCGCCTGTCGTAGTCGTCCCAGAGGCAGAGACCCAGCCGCATGCTTTCGGCCATGGTCAGCAGGTTGAGGTCGCTGGGGTCGAGGGCCAAACCACGGTTGTAGGTGGCTAGGGCTGCCTCGGCATCGCCTGTGGCCTCCTGGCATTGCCCGAAGCCAAACAACGCTTGGCTGTGGTTTGGATCCTGTTTGAGCACCCTCAGGAAGGCAGCGCGGGCGAGGGTGAACTGCTCGGCCTCCATCAGCAGTCCGCCGAGATTGAGCAGGGCGGCACTGTGGTGGCGGTCGAGGCGCAGCAGCTGGCGCCAGAGATCGATGGCCTCGATCGGACGCTGTTGGTGGCCCACCAGGGACGCCAAGCGAAAGAGAAGGTCGACGTTTCTTGGTTGCTGGGCTAGGGCGGCGCGCAGGGCCGCTTCTGCGCCGGGGGCATCCTCCATGAGAAGCAGCAGATTGGCCCGGTTGGCCAAGGCGGTGGAGTTGTTGGGCTCGAGGGCGAGGGCGGCATCGAGGCTGGCGAGGGCCTCTAGCCGGCGATCCAGTTGGTTCAGCACCAGGGCCCGTTGGACAAGGGCGCGTACGTGGCTGGGCTCCAGGGTGAGGACGGTCTCGTAGGCGCCTAGGGCCTGGGGCCACTGTTCAAGGAGTTGGTGGGCCCGGGCGATGGCGTAATGCCGCTGCAGGGGGGCCTGGCCTCTGGGGGTCGCCCGACTCGGCTCAAGCAGGCTTGGTTCCCACTTCAGCCGAAAGAGCAGTTGGCAGGCTTTCCAGCTGGGCGTAAAGGCAGCGCCGCCGCTGGCGTGGATCAGGGCGAAGGGCCACACACCTAGGCGCAGGCCTGCCTGTTCGGCGCTGCGGCAGAGATCAAGGTCATAGAAGTGGAAAGGGAAGGTGGGATCAAAGTGCAGGCCGGCGTCACGCAGCTGGCCGGCCCGACCAGCGAGGAACACACCGTCCAGGAGCATGGCTGGCTCAGGGCTGGGTCCGTAGGTCTGCAGCTCGGAGGCCTCCGGGTTGCCATGGCGCAGGGCGCCCACCAAGTTGGCCCCATCCCATTCGCTGCCGTCGGCCTTGAGCCACCAGGCCAGGACGCCGGCCTCTCGGCGGCGGTTTCCGGCGACCCCCACCAGGTCAAAGCGTTCCAGGGCCTGCTCAAGCTGGGGCCCCAAGGGCTCCTCCCCGAGCCAGAGATCGTCGTGGCAAAACACCACCAAGCTGCCGTCAGGGGCTTGCGCGAGGCCGCGGTTGTAGGTGAGGGCTAGGGGGCTGTGGTTGGCGTAGCCAATGCAGTGGGCATAGCCGCTATGGGCTGGATGGGCCAAGGATCGGCCTAGGAGAGAGTCGTTCCAGAAGGCTTCTTCCTCTAGCCGAGTGGCGGCCACGACCAGGAGCTGGGGGGCGCTGCTCATGGCGCTGGGAACTGGCTTGGGGCCAAGGGGGCGAGGGGATTGAGGCTGGCGGCGGCGGCTGCCCAGCGGTTGGCGTTGCGCTGGTGCAGGCTGGCCAAGGCCCGCAAAGGACGTGAGCAGAGCGGATCCAACTGGGCGGCCCGCTCATAGGCCTGTTGGGCCAGGGCTTGCCGCTCCAGGCGCTCAAGGGCCTGGCCGAGGAACACGAGCGGATAGGGATCTGTTGGGGCGGCAGCGGCGGCCTGGCGGAAGTGCTCCAGGGCCAGCGACCAATCGTTCTGTTTGATCCCCTCAAGACCGGCCTCAAGGTGCAGCTCGGCGGTCCCGGAGAGGTTGCGGCGCCAGTGGCGGGCGCTGGGCTGCTGCCAACCGGGCTGGCTGCGCAGGTGCGCCAGGTCCGCTGCCCCCGCTTGCTCCAGGACCGGCCCCCAGCTGGGGGCCAAGGCGTCGCGTTGGGGGGCAGGGGGCTGGTCGAGTAGCTGGCGATAGAAAGCCAGCTGGTCGGGGACATGCTGCTCGATGCGGCGCTCGGCCACCACGTGGCCATGGGCAGCCTGAGCCAGCCGCTGGCGATGGTCAGGATCGGCCACCAGGCCATCGAGCTGGCTGAGAAGGTCGTCTATGTCGCTAAAGAGCAGTCCCGTTTCACCATCATGAACAGACGCGTAAGTGGAACAGCGCTGCAGCAAGGGCACCACGGAACGGGAAGCGTACTCAAGGAATTTCACATCGGAGCGGCAGTTGTTGTAGTCGTTTGGCAATAGCGGCGCCAGTCCGATATCGAGGCCTTCTAACCAGGCGAAGTAGTGATCCAGCGAACCGGCAGCCAAGAAACGAAACCGTCCGGGTGGGGCCTGGGCGAAAAGGTTTTGAAACTGGGGATCGGCCATCACCTCTAGCTGCACATCGCTCTGTTGGCCCAGCCAACCAACCAGGGCTGGCGCAATGGCGGCGATGTCATCGAAGTGGCCGGCCGATCCTCCCCAGCCGATCCGAACGGGGCCTTTTGCTGGACGGGCCTGAAAGGGGGGCACATCAGGGAGCTGGTTGGCCATCACTTGGATGCGGGTAGCCATGGGGGCCAGGCGCTCAGCCAGGCCCTGGGAGCTCACCTGCACGGAATCGCAGCTGTGGATCAACTGGCTGAGCAGTTGCCAGGCGCGCGAATCGTTCCAGTTGGCGTGCACCGGGTTGCAGCGCTGCACGCCTGGGAGCCAGTCGTTCACCTCCAGAACGGTTGGCTTGCCGAGGAGGCGGCGTTGGTGGACGAGCCGCAGCAATTCCACATCCATGCCCATCAGCACCACCAAAACGTCGGCTGCCAGGGCCAGGGCGTCGCGGGGTCGGGCCTGGGGGTGGATCTCGTAGACCTCCACGTCCTCTAGCTGGGCCAGGGCGGCGGCGGGCTGGTGGAGGCGGTAGCGCTGGTCGCCACTGTTGCCAAAACTGCCAACTAGGGCCAAACGCAGGGGCATGACCGAGGGTTAGGGAGCTTCAGGGATGAAAGATTGGTGGATGGCAGTCCTGGATCGGGGATCTCTGGGGATTTCCATGGCAATTACTACAGGCATGGTTAACAGCATTGATGGTTGGCCTCTGATCATAAACCTCACGCCACACTCACCCTGATCTTGGTGTCATTGAAGTCCCAATCCGAGCCTTGGCTGGCGAGCAGATCCTCGAAACCAAAGGTGTTGGTGCCGAGGAGTTTCACGTGCTGGCGTCCATCGCTGGCGGTGCTGGTCCCAAAGGTGAGCACCTCGCCGCCTTCTGTGATCATCACCGGGGCGTAATAACCAGATTGAGTGCTATCTAGATACCAAGTGATTCTTTGCAGAGTTTGGCCATAGAGATGGCTGGTGCCTGTACCCTGATAGGGATCAATGAATGCATTCAGTACGACACTGCGGAAGGAACCGCCTTGGTCTTGGCCGACACCGGTCACTTGATAAGTGCTGCCGGTAAGGGAATCAAGTTTAACAAAGCCAAATTGGTTGTGTAGTGCGCAATCGGTGGAGATGTCCAGGGTCAGGCGCAGGCCTGTTGGGGTGATGCTAGTGAGATCTAGGATCGCGTCACTGCTGGTTAGCTGTTTACGAGCAATCGCCAGATTGGCGGGCGAGCTTGCAGTGATCGAACTACTGATGTTGAGTATTAAATCGGCATAGAAGCCACTGTTCTCGACATCGAGGCCGAGGCTGAAGCCAGTGGCCGTGCTGCCAATGCTGAGAGCGGGGTTGCTATTGGTCTGACCTTCACCATCAAGAAAGCGGAAGTTAACTGTTGATCCTGCGGCGAGATAGATCGATACGCTGCCTGAAGGGTCCAATCCCTGGGTGGAACCGATGGCACCGTAGATGTCGCCTGTGCTGTTGTTGTAGAGCTCCAAGTTACATTGATTCAAAGAATTAAACTCGCTAACATTCAGTGTGACCCATAGACCTGTTCCTGCAATTCCATCAACGGTGAACCCATTGCCATCGTCACTAACCCTTAAAGTGGGATCAACATTCAAATAAGCTAGTCCAATGGGGTCAAGAATCTTGCCGTCTATCGTCGCATCAAAATCACCGTATTCTCCGTCCTTTAAATATATTCTGGCCCCATCAATTCTACCGTTGCTGTCGCGATCGAGGAGCATCGCGCCAAGTCCGGTGAGTGGGTCGTAGCCATAAATATAATAGTCTCCGTTAGCTTTCTTCTTGTAGAGCGAATTCCAGCCATAGACAGCGGCAGGCTCTTGGAAATAGAGGTCAACCTCTTGGATCGTCGATTGGAAAGCATCAATGGCAACAGTTGTAACACTGTTGATGTCGTTGTCGCTGGCATTTTCAAAGGCGTTGATGGTGGGCGAAAGAGTAAAAGAGGAGAGTTCAGACGTCTTAAGGACTGAACCATTGGAAGACCCATTTCCTAGCGAGCTCCCCAGTCCATCTGTCGCAGCACTATCAGTCAATGTGCGGTCAAAATAGATTTTGGTATTTGCGGTGATCGCCCTACCGGTCAAGCCATCAACTAGTGTTCCAAGTACTGTTGGAGTTGCAACAAAGCACGAAATGCCATCCGTCGTGGAAACCGCAACAACAGACGATTGATCGACATCATCAATGCCATCACCATTGAAATCTCTGCCAATCTCATTCGAGTTAGGTGAGCCGTCAAGATCCTGGTCGACGGAGGTTAGGATAGATAGGGATAATGGTGTGCCAGTGTCACCAAGATTACCAGCGTTATCGGTATAGGAGCCAGAGACAACCGTAATGGATGCGGTGGCTGAATCTGTATTGGATGATGGAGTAAAGGTGGCGGTGCGTGTTAAGCCGCTGCCGAAAATGCTGGAGATGGTGCCACCGGTGATGGAGATATCACCAGAGGAGCCATCCCAGGAGAAGGTGTTGCCTGGATCTTCTGAGAAGGTAAAGGTGATAGTGGCAGTTTCACCGGCCCTGAGGGCCGATACATTGCTGCTGCTGATGGTGAGTGTAGGATTAAGTGTATCGAGGGTATAGCTCGTTGTGCCAACAGGAGAACCAGTATTAGCAGCGGCATCGGTGATCCTAAAGACAATATCGCTGGTGCCAGAGGACAAGGTTGCATCCGTCCAAGTAATTGTAGTAGCACTCACCGTATTAGTGATATTGGACCAGGTGTTACCACCATCAACGGAACCCTCGAGGATATCGCCAGGGCTGAGTGCAGCCGACAGGGTGGCTGAGATCGTTTGGGCCGCTGTGTTGGTAATCAAGTCAGTGGAGCTGGTGCCGGTATCGAGGCTGAGGCTGACAGAGCTGATCGAGAGTGTCGGAGCTTTGGTATCAAACACCAACAGGGGAGTTAAGCCAGTCGTACCAGGATTACCGGCAGTATCGGTATAGCGACCAGCGGCTACAGAAATGGATGCGGTGGTTGAATCGGTATCCGTTGATGGCGTAAACACCGCCGTTCGCGTCAAGCCGCTGCCACTGATACTCGATAGCGTCCCTCCACTCACCGACACATCGCCGCTGCTCCCATCCCAGCTAAATGTGCTGCCGGGATCTTCTGAGAACGTAAACGTGATCGTCGCTGTCTCACCG
>Ga0310082_100026_pt1 | contig 16508 bp, 23 predicted proteins | sample LakEriER1LargeC7_FD_194437 | JGI IMG/M metagenome (GOLD analysis project Ga0310082, IMG submission 194437) | Enriched freshwater cyanobacterial communities from Lake Erie, Ontario, Canada - ER10.Large.C7 | ecosystem: Environmental > Aquatic > Freshwater > Lake | place: Canada: Ontario | collected...
GGGCAGCTTGTTAGCGGTGCTTGAAGCACTGCAGAAGGAGATGAACCAGGAGCTGACTGCATGAATCGGGTGGTGGAGCAAATGCTGGAGCGCATTCCCCAGGCCAGCGATGCCGAGCGCAGTCAAGGTCTTCGGGAAGTGATGCAGGAGATTGCCTTGGCAGGGCTCTATCGGCGGGGTTTTTTCGGCAAAGCTGCATTTTACGGAGGCACCTGCCTGAGGATCTTTCACCAGCTGCCGCGCTTTTCCGAGGATCTCGATTTTTCGCTGCTTGAACCGGACCCTAACTTCTCACTGCAGCCCTACCTGCTGGGGCTAGAGGAAGAATTTAGTGGCCTCGGCATCAGCGTGGAGGCGAAGGTGAAGCAAAAAACAAAAAAGAGTGCGATCGTTTCAGCCTTTTTGAAGCCAAGCACCACGATCGTGCAGCTGGCATTTAGGGGAGGCCCAATGCTAAAGATCAAACTGGAAGTGGATACGGAGCCACCGCTGGGGTTCAGCACGGAGGAAAACCTGTTGCTGCAACCCTTTTCCTTTTACGTCAAGTGCTTTTGCTTGCCCGATCTGTTCGCCGGCAAAATGCATGCGGTGCTATTTCGAGAATGGCAAAAACGGGTGAAGGGCCGCGACTGGTTTGATCTGGAGTGGTATGGGCGAAAAGGAATCCCCCTCCGCCTGGAGCATCTGGAACGACGGGCACGCCAAAGCGGACATTGGACTGGGGATCACCCCTTAACAGAAGCCAGTCTCCATGCGATTCTGGCTGAGCGCATTCAACGACTAGATGTGACCAATGCCCGGCTCGATATTGAACGGTTCATCGCCGATCCGCAGCCGTTGGCAATCTGGTCGACGGAGTACTTCCAGGCCCTGAACAGGGGAATCCAGGTGGCCTAAGCCCGTGGCCTGTCCAGCGTCCCCCCTTAGCTCGCCGCTAGGTAGACGGTTGGGTGACGCATGGCGGGGTTAGCACGCCAAGGAAATCCAACCGGCAAACCCGCTCTATCAAAATGCGATCCACACACCCGTCGAGGGCATGTTGCTTGGGGTGATGGTGGGATGGGCCAGCACCATCAAGCCGACGGCCCAGGAAACGGGCTGCAGGTAGCGGGCAGCGAACTGGGGGGTCAGCCGGTGCGGCCAGTGGCGTTTGCTGGGGCTTGGAGGCCCCAATAAATAGCCTGGGTAACTAAAAAATTGTGGCTAAATAACCGTCAAGCACTCTTCAGCCTTAATCACCCACCAGCTGGTGCGCACCCTGAGCCAGACCAACATGCACACCCCGCTGCCACTCCGGCACCAGCTGGGCCAGCAGAGACAACGCAGCTGAGGCATCCTGCCGGGCGATGGCTGCTTCGAGCGAATCCAGAAGGGGCCAGAGATGCTCCGGAGGTAGGGAGGCCTCGCGGGCCCGATAGATGAGGGGGTGGGCAGTGGCTTCCGAGCTGGCTTCGATCAAGAGCTCTTCATAGAGCTTTTCGCCCGGACGCAGGCCCGTGCAGCGAATCTCGATGTCACCATCAGGGTTGTGGGCATCGCGCACGCGCAGACCACTAAGGCTGACCATCTGGCCCGCCAGATCGAGGATGCGTACCGGCTCGCCCATGTCGAGCAGAAATAAATCCCCTCCCTCAGCCAAGACTGCAGCTTGGAGCACCAGCTGTGAAGCCTCGGGGATGGTCATGAAGAAGCGGGTGATCTCCGGATGGGTGAGGGTGATTGGGCCGCCAGCTGCAATCTGCTGGCGGAATAAGGGCACCACAGACCCGGAGGACCCCAGCACATTGCCAAAGCGCACCATGGCGAAGCGAGTTTGGGCCCCCTGGCGCTTGGCCTGCTCCGCGAATCCCTGGACCACCAGCTCGGCGACGCGCTTGCTGGCCCCCATCACGTTGGTGGGGCGCACGGCTTTGTCGGTTGAAATCAACACCATTTGGCGCAACCCCTGATCGAGGGCTGCCTGGGCAATCACGCGGGTGGTTTGCACGTTGTTGGCCAGGCCAGCCACGGGGTTGGCCTCCACTAGGGGCACATGCTTGTAGGCAGCAGCATGAAACACCAGTTCCACGGACTGTTCGGCGAAACACCGCTGCACCAGGGCCGCATCAGCGGCACTCCCAAGCACTGGAATTAGTCTGAGGCCATCAGGCGAAAGCTTCTGGATCTCCTGGTGAATGGCATAGAGGGCCGGCTCGCTGCGTTCGATTAACACAAGAGCTTTGGGGCCAAACTGCAGGATCTGGCGGCAGAGCTCGGAGCCGATTGAGCCTCCAGCGCCGGTGACGGCTATCACTGAGCCACGCAGGCCAGGGCCGAGCAATTGGGAATCGGGCGGCACGGCATCGCGTCCCAACAGCTCCTCAATGACGACGGGGCGCAACGTATTGATGCGAGCCCTGCCACTGGTGATGTCCTCCAAGGAGGGCACCTGCAAAACCGAAACCCCTTCTTGTTGGATGTCTTGGACGATGCGGCGGCGCTTGCTGCGGCTGAGCGACGGGATGGCCAGCAGCACTTGGCTCACCTGGTAGCGGGTGACCAACTCGGGGAGCCGCTGGGGGGCATGGATGGCGACACTATCGAGGTCGCGGGTCCAGAGCTCCGGATTGTCATCGATGAAAGCCGCCACGGTGTGGCTGCGGGCGAAACGCAAAGCAACAGCCAGCTGGGCGCCGGCGGCGCCAGCTCCATAGATCACTACCGACGGCCAATTCGGGCTGGGGGGCTGGTTAGCGCGTAGAAGTAAGTCGCGCAACACAAAGCGTGTGCCACCCGTAAGAGCAGTGAGCAAGAGCCAAAGAAGGGGCCAGCTGCTGCGGGGCGGCATTTGCACAGGCAGAAGGGTGCCAAGCAAAAACACCAGCACGACTACGACAGCGTTGCGGAGAGCCAACGCATAGAAGGCGCTGCTGCTGACGTAACGGGTGAGTCCACGATATTGGCCGGTGAGAGCGTAGAGGGAAAGACCAACAGCCCACACAGCAGGAAACAGCCAAAGGCTGGAGGCCAAATGCTGGCTGAATGGAGAGGCCGTGCGCAGCCAAAAACTCAACCAGATTGCTAAGGGAATCAGCAGCAGATCGATCGTGCCTAGCAACAGGCGCCTACCCAGGGGGGGAAGCTCCATCAAGGAGCGGCGCAGTCCGGCGGGTCTTCGCATCAAGGCAAACATTCAGGATTTAGTGCTCATTTGGAGAAGGGGAGGGAGCCTATCAAAGCAGAATTGGGTTGACTACATGGGCCTTGGCGCCGCTGCAAGCATCTGAACAGGCGGATGATCTTGGACAACATGGGCTTACTCCGATTTCGTGTGACGTGGACCCCAGAAACTGAGCCAGCCCTTATGAGAGCTTCCCTACCGGCCAGAATTGGCCAAGAGAAGCCCCATGAAAGTCAAACGCCACAGCCCCGAGCAGTTCATCCGCAAGTTGCGCACCGCTGAGCAGCTCTTGAACCAGGGTCAGGCAGTCGCTGACGTCTGCCGAGCGCAGGAGGTATCCCCAGCGACTTATCACCGCTGGCAGCAGCTGTACGGGGGAATGAAAGCCACAGAGGCCAAACGCCTCAAGGCGCTTGAGCTGGAGAACACGCGCCTTAAGCGCCTCCTTGCAGATGCTGAACTTGATAAAGCCATGCTCTAGCCGCAGGCCCGGCGAAGCCGTAGGAGCTTGCCGAGGGAAACTTCTAAGCCCGGAGCGTCCTCGCAGGGCCGTGGTGGTTCTGCAGGATCGATTCCGGGTTTCCCAGCGGCGTGCCTGCCGGTTGACAGGTCAACACCGCAATACCCAGCGGCGCCCTGTGCCGCTGGCAGATATCGAGGAGCAGAAGCTGCGCAGGCGGATCAGGGAGCTGGCCCGGCGTCATGTGCGCTGGGGCCGGCGGCTTGTCTACAGGCGGCTGAGGCTTAATGGTTGGAGCGTCAATCACAAGCGGGTGCAACGGATCTGGCGTGAGGAAGGTCTGCAAAGGCCCCTGCCTCGCAGGCGCAAGCGTTCCCGGCCTGCTGGAGGTGGCAGGGAGCTGTTGCGCTCTGAATACCCGCATCACGTCTGGGCAATCGACTTCCAGTTCGATCAGACGATGGATGGCCGCACCCTCAAGTTCTTGAACGTGGTGGATGAATTTAGCCGCGTTTGCCTGGCGATCCGTGTAGGTCGACGTTGCAGGGCTTTTGAGGTGATCGACACGATCGAGGAGCTACTCAAGCTGTATCCAGCACCTACCCATCTGCGCATGGACAATGGCCCTGAGTTCATTGCCCATGCCTTGCAGGAGTGGTGCACAGGCAGTGGTTCAGCAACGGCCTACATCCCGCCAGGTTCACCCTGGGAGAATCCATTTGCGGAGTCATTTAACAGCAGGCTCAGGGATGAATTCTTGAATATTGAGCTCTTCTCATCTTTACCAGAAGCAAAATTATTGGCAGAACAGCACCGAACCGAGTACAACGTCTACAGACCGCATTCGGCTCTCCAGGGGCGCACGCCCCTGGAAGTCCTCCAGCAATGGAAAGCGGCCTGATCTCCCACCAGCTCTCATAGGAACTGGAGCAGCAAGGGGGGTCACGTCAACGCAACCAGTGGGCGAGGGCGGTGATCTGGGTGGCGGTGTCGAAGCCCTGCAGCAGTTCGGGTGTGGGCTTGGACGGGTGCGTACCTGTGGAGCAGCGGATTAGCAGGCGCCGGGGGGAAAGCCGTGTTGACAGAACCCCACCAACACCCAATCCGCCCGTTTGCGGGCAACAACCTCAAAAAACAGCCAGGCGCCCGTGCTGCTCAGCTGAATTCGCCGTATTCGAGCAGGAAGCTGATCAGCCCTCGGAGTTGTTGGGTGTGTTCCGGGGTGGGGGCGAGCTGGTGCTGGAGCTGAACAAGAGCGCATCGATTTTGGAGTTGAGCTCGGCGAGCCGCTCGTTCTCGCTCTTCAGCTGCTTCATTCGCTGCTCGTGTGCGATCTTCCTTTGCTTGTCGTCGTTCCTCAGCTGCGCGTCCTCGTTCTCGAGCTGCCTCATCCGCTGCTCGTGATCGATCTTCCGCTTCTCGAACTCGATCTCTCTCCGATCGAACTCGATCTCTCTCAGCTCGTAGTCGACAACGGGTCGCCAGTTGAGTGTCGCCAAAAAGCGGCGGAACCAGGGCAACGAGGAGTAGTACTCCGACTTGCTGGTTGAGGGCGACGGCGCCGATGAAGGGGATGTGGACATGGCTGTACGACGAGAAAAGTGTGATCAGCGCCAGCAGGCCGCCCAGGATCAGGGTGATCCAACCCTGGATGTCGAACAGAAAAACCCTACCCACACCGAGCCCTCGCCGCTCAGCTTACAATACACCTGTACTGGTCAGCAAGGAGGGGGAGGCGCCCTCGCAGCCACCAGCGCATCCTGCCGGAACCAAAACCTGGGCCACCTCCATCGAGAAACTGCCAAACCCACAGAGCCCTCACGACCTGCAGGCGGAACAACTCCTGAGCCGCTTTCACAAGGTCTCTCCCCCTAAACCCCACAATCCGCCCGCTTACGGGCAACGATCTCGGGAGCCAGCCAAGCGCCGGTGCTCCCGGTGGCGCGCCAGAGAGTGAAGCGCAGGACATCCCGAAGCAGCTTGCGGTGCTCGCTAGGGCTGGGGGTAGGCAAATCGGCCGGACCAACGCGAATGCCCTGGCTGCCGAGGGCAATGCGGGCGAGGACTACGGCGCGGGCGGTGTGGTCGGGATTGGTGGCAATCCAGACGCGGCGGGGCCCGGGGCCGGGCTGGGCGCGAAGCCAGGCGGCCAGGGCGGTGATCTGGGTGGTGGTGTCGTAGCCCTGGAGCAGTTCGGGCAGGGGCTGTGGCGGCGGAGTGCTGCGGGGGCAGCGGATCAGCAGACGCTGCGGCGGCCGTGAACAACACCGGGACAGCAGCCAGGAGCTGGAGCCGCATTAGGCCGGGTGCAGTCAGCAGCAAGCCCGCAACACCATCGACCACACAGCCTCGGCGTAGCCGGACATTTGCTCGGGGGGGATGGTGGGATGCAGCAAAAACATCAAGCTGGTCTCCCCCAGCTCTCCGCCCACAGGCAACCGCTCAGCCGCCACATCACCGAAGCGGCCCACGGACTGACTGGAGCCGAGGGGCAATGAACAGAAAAAATCAAATCACGCTGGTGAACAAGACAGGCTCAGACCTCGGAACTCTTTTGCAGCAGGCGAACCAACATGCGGCGCTGGTGATCTTGGCCACCGAAGAACACAGCAAGCACCTGGATGTCCCGCTGCAGAGCGCGTGGCCGAAACCAATAGACCGCGCGATCGAGAGCCAGATGTCGAAGGCCAGGCATCAGATCATCGTGCGATTCTCCGCGCCAAGGAGCGGTGGCTAACCGTTCAGCGGCAGCAATAATGGCCTCGATGCGCGCTTGTGCGTGTCGATTAGCCTCGGCCGGTGATTCCCCAAAACCACAGTAGGCCTGAGTGAGGTACTCAGTGATCAGCAACAGATCGTTGATGGACTCTCCGGCGAAGACAACCGTCCATGGAGCCTCGCTCATCGGGGCTGCGCCGCCAACTTGGCCCGCAGTTGATCGGCAGAGATGAAGGCCCCATTCGCGCGCTGCTGAAGCAAGACCTGCAAAGCCGCTCGATCGGCTTGGGCATCAGCCTCCTGCTGCTGCAGCAGCTCAAGGCCCTGCTGCAGCACAGCACTCACCGACGGGAAGCGACCAGCGCCCACCAAGGCCTTGGCAAAAGCATGCTGATCCTCGCGGAGAGACACGGAACTCTTGACGACCACGAGAGCAGCACCCACAAGCACAACTTAGTGTGACTGAGTATTACCAGATCGTCAAGGGTCCTGGCCCTTGCTCTCGAGCCACCCCGCCGCAGCCAAGACCTGGGCCACGCTGCAGCCGCAACAACTTGCGAGCGGCTTTCACGAGGCCGCTGGCTTGAAGCGCCACAGACACCACACCCGCAGCCAGAAAGCCGCGTTCACAGCTGCCCCTACACACCACAATCCGCCCGCTTGCGGGCAACAACCTGGGGAGCCAGCCAGGCGCCGGTGGACCCAGTGGCGCGCCAGAGGGTGAGGCGCAGGGCATCCCGAAGCAGCTTGCGGTGCTCGCCAGGGCTGGGGGTAGGCAAATCGGTCGGGCCAACGCGAATGCCCTGGCTGCCAAGGGCAATGCGGGCAAGGACTACGGCGCGGGCGGTGTGATCGGGATCGGTGGCGATCCACACCCGGGCGATGCGGGGCGAGGGCTGGTGGCGCAACCAGTGGGCGAGGGCGGTGATCTGGGTGGCGGTGTCGAAGCCCTGTAGCAGCTCGGCTATGGGCTGGGGCAGGGCGTGGCCGATGCGATCGGCTGCGGCGAAGCGACCTGAGCCACCATCCAGCACCACCACTAGATCGCTACCAGGGCCAGGCCAGCCAGAACACTTCAGCCGAAGATCCAAGCAACAGAGCACCTAACACCTGGCGAGCGCGCAGAAGGACGATCAGGCCGGCTCATCGGCGAGCGGGGCCAGTTCGGCGACTTACAAGAGCGAGGAATCGTCGGTGGAGGACAGAGGGCTCGAGTTGGACAAGTGCTCCCGCTCGAAGTGCGCGAGCCTGGACTCGATTGCTGCGAGCCGCGCGTTCTCGTTCTTGAGTTGCTCGGTTTCTCTCTCGATCTGCTTCGATCTCAGCCTGGAGGCGTTGATTTCGCTCTCGAACTGCTTCGTTCTCAGCCTGGAGGCGTTGATCTTCTGCTCGACGTCGGGATCCCGTCGCCAGTTGAGCGTCTGCAACCACAAGCGCCACTGAGGCAGCGATGCACCAGACGCCCCATTGCTGCGGGAGCTGGAGGGCGGCGCCTGCGGGGAGGGCGATGTGGTCATAGGAGGCGAGGAGGGCGATCAGTGCAATCACAATGCCGTCTTCTTAGTGATTGACAGCCGCCACTTCGAGCCAGACCTGGAGATCAAACCAGCCGCAACGGCGACGGGAAACAGGCGTTCCCTCTGAGTCTGGCGCAGTTTCTGAAACGGGGTCGACCTGCGCCACGGCCCGGCGACAACAACGCAACGATCGTAGTACATACGTTCGCATCAAGAGCTGGGGTTCAGTCGCTCGTCAGCCCCTACACCCCACAGGCCGCCTGCTTGCGGGCCACCTACTCGGGCAACACCCAGTCGCCAAGGCCACTGGGGTCAGCTCAGTCCACCGATTGTCAGCACGACCAATTGTCGAAGCAGTTGCAGTTCGGCCGGGGTGATCTCTGACCCCGTGGCTGTGGCTATGCGGGCCTTGGAAACGCAGGTCAAGTTCTGCGGGAGCAGGTAGCTCACCTTCTTGCAGCCATTGCTTGGACTGGGCTGCAAGACCACAGTCAAAGCTTCGATTGCCAGGGAAAGGTCCCCGGTCATCAGCACCACCAACACTGTAGGGTAAGTCGGATCGAAAAGGCCTGTGTCCTGCACCACGACTGCCGGCCTGACCTTGTTGGGCTCTGGGGGCTGGGGATCCTGGGCGGGATCCCTTGGATCCTTGCGCCAGTCGACAGTGACAATCTGACCGGCCTTGAGGTCCACGCTGGTGTTCAGCGACTAATGGGCTCAGGGCTGGTCCAGGCATCGATGAAGGCGTCTGCCTCAGGATCAGCTGCAATGTGAGCGGCGACGGCCTTGCTCTGTGATCTGATGCGGGCCCGCAGGGCATCCATGGCATTGACCGAGCTGCTCACCTGCACAACATGTCTGCCACCTCGCTGCCGGCGAAGTATGGAGAAAGCAGCCTCAGCCTCCTGAATCACTTGATCGCCTGGGGGCATCACGTTGCAGACCCTCGTGAGTCGCGTGACTTGAGCCCCAATGCTAATCGCAGTTGCACCGTCGCGAGCACCACCCCTAAACCCCACAATCCGCCCGCTTACGGGCAACGATCTCGGGAGCCAGCCAAGCGCCGGTGCTGCCAGTGGCCCGCCAGAGCGTGCGGCGCAGAGCATCGCGGAGAAGCTTGCGACGTTCAGCGGAGCTGGGGGTAGGCAAATCAGCCGGACCAACGCGAATGCCCTGGCTGCCAAGGGCGATGCGGGCGAGGATCACGGTGCGGGCGGTGTGATCGGGATCGGTGGCAATCCACACCCGGGATTTGCGGGGCGAGGGCTGGTGGCGCAACCAGTGGGCGAGGGCGGTGATCTGGGTGGCGGTGTCGAAGCCCTGCAGCAGTTCGGCTGTGGGCTGGGGTGGCGTCGTACTTCTGGGGCAGCGAATTAGCAAGCGGCGAGGCGGCTGGGGCAGCGATTGGCCGATGCGATCGGCTGCGGCGAAGCGACCTGAGCCACCATCCAGCACCACCACCAGATCGCTACCAGGGCCAGACGTGGGAACCGGGGAAACAAGAGGAACAATCCAGGGCCAGGCCAGCCATAGCCCCGAGGCAAGGAGCACAACAGCTCCGGGCAGGCCAGTTTTCACGGCTTCAGGGTCAAGCCTTCTCCGGGATCAGACGCACCGGGTGCGAGTTCCAGCGGGGCGAAACGGATTTGGCGGCAGTTGAGCACTTCGCCTGGGGCCAGGCAAGCGAGCGGGCCAAGGCGAGAGCCACCAGCCATGGCGGCGTTGACACCGAGTTGGCTGTAGGCGCCGCAAATGGCGTCGTGGTCGACAACGGCACCGCTATTCACCAGCAGTCCTTGATGGAGAGAGGCATTGGCATTCACCACAGCGCCGGCGAGCACAACACAGCCAGGGCCGAGCTAGGCAGTGGCACTCACGATCGCTCTGGGATGCAGCACCACCCCAAGGGGAGCGGCCACCTGCTCAAGCACCTGCTGCCAGGTTTGACGGAGGGCCGGATTACCAAAAGCCACGACCACTTGATCGGGTGGAGCCTTAACGGAGGCATCAAACAACCGATTCAGGTCCCAGGCAAAAGACAGGACACCCAAGACAGGTATTCCGCTCACCAGGGTGCCTGCGGGCAACGCGTCGTCGAGGTACCCCACGACATCATCGCCACCGGCAGTAATGGCATCGCATACGGAGCTGCCATGGCCGCCGGCCCCAAGGATTAACCAACGCTGGGCCATCAGCTGCGGGATGCGATGGCAAAGGGAACAGCCACCCTCTGATCTAGCCAGATGCCGAGCAATAGTTCAAAGGCAGCAAGCGTGATTAGCCAGGGCAGGCCACCCCACAAAAGGGCGAGTGCCAGCACAGCCGTTGCACCGATATAGAGACTGGAGACGCGGGCATGGGGCCAGCCGGCCTGATGGAGGCGCTGGAACAAATGCAGGCGGTGGGCCTGGAACACGCGCTGCCCGGCAAGAAGACGGCGGGGCACGCAGAGGCAGGCATCGCCCAGCAGTGGGGTGGCCACCAGCAGTAGGCCGAGGGCTTCAGGCCAGCTGCGGGCTTGGAGCACCAGGCCGGCGAACACGGCGCCCAAGAAGGTGCTGCCCACATCTCCCATGAACACCTTGGCGGGGCTCCAGTTCCAGAGCAGAAAACCAAGCAAGGAACCCACCAGAGCCCACACCGGCAATGGTGCAGCCAGGGCGATGGCCAGGGCGCCGATGGCCACTGCCATTGAGCCAGCCACCAGGCCATCGAGGCCGTCCATGAAGTTGGTGAAGTTGATCACGGCGCTCACGGCAATCAACAGCAGGGGAAGCCCCAGCCAGGGCAGCGGCAGCGGACTCAACAGGATCAACAGCAGAGCCGTGGCCAGCTGCACGCCGTAGCGAAGGCCGGCGGAGAGGTTGTGGCGATCGTCGAGAAAGCCCACTACAGACAGCGGCAGTGCCAGCAGGGGCAAGGCCGCCATTGCCAACGGGCTACCGGCAAGGCCTGGCTGACCAGAGAAGGCAGCATCAAACCAGCCGACCGCGCTTGCGGCTGCGGCAACTAGCACAAATGCCACCCCGCCACCTCGGGGCGTGGGCTGGCTGTGGGAGCTGCGGGCGTTGGGCTGATCGAGCAGGCGACGGCGGAGATTGGGTAGTAGCGAGCGCAGGAGCCCCCACGCAGCAAAAGCAGCGAGCGCAACCGCGAGGAAGAAAGTAAGCAGCATCAGGCCAGCGGCAACACCGGAAAGGGTTGGGGTTGACGGCCAAGCAACTGGTGGGCGGGGGTGAACCCGGAGAGATTGGCGCCCATGCGCAACACCGCTTCGAAGGCCTTGGGCGAGCGCAGCAAGAGGGGAGTAGCGAGGGAAAAGAAGAGGCGGTTTGGGATTGGCAGCAGTCGGCAACGGCGCGCGGGATCGCCCACTGGTTGCGCCTGTTGGAGGGCGCTGATCATGGCGGCGTAGGTGAGGGTGGTGTCGCCACCGATGGCAATACGTTCAGGCTGGGCCGAAGCCAAACCTGAATTCAGCTGCGAAGCGAGTTGGAACACAACTGCAGCCACCTGTGAGGCGTGGATGGGCTGACGCAGACCAGTCTCCGAGGGCAACGGAAGACAGGGCAGCCTCCGCATGAGCTGTAGAAGACGGCTGAGGTTGCGATCGCCATAGGCGCCAACCCTTCCGTAGATGAGCGTTGGCTGCAGGATGTGGCATGGAAGGCCAAGTCCACGGCAAATGGCAAGTAACTGATCTTCTGCACCTATGAGCCAGGCGACCAGTTCACGATCAAAGCGATTGGCAGCAAAGCGCGTGGTGACAGAAGAAGAGGGAGAGCATGCAATTAAACCAGACAGATCCCGCAAGCGATCAGGAAAATTAGTGACTAGCTGCTCCAAAAAAGGCGCCAACAGCCAGATTGGTGCAAAACTAATCAGAAGGGCAGAGCCACCGGCTTTGCCTGCAATGTGAAAATCAGATGGGGCGCTAAAATCTGCCGAAAAGAATTTTGAATCACATAGAGAAGGCCGACGAGAATTAAGGCCAAAGCTTGTACCCATCCGAAACTTTGGGAATCAAACGACGGAATGCATGGCCGCTCGCGGTAGAAGCCCCGAAAAGATGTAGCTTCAATTGACCGTCAGGCAAGGATTTCATAAAGTCAGGCAACGACCATCCTACCAAAGGTTCATCCCCCAACTGAACGTATAGACAAAGATCGACCTAAGCAAATGAAATGTTTGAAAAAGTGATTTATGCGAGCCCCTTGCCCATCGGTGACTGACCTTGCCAATAGGGTTGTGTACGGTCAAACCACAGCCAGAAAGCCGCCTTACGATATCTGCATCCTCGAGATGCAGAAAGTAGCGCGCCGAGAACCCGCCAACCTCGCGAAAAGAAAGGCTTGGAATAACTAAAAAACATCCAGAAAGATAAGTGCTAGAAATAACATCTCTTTCATAGCACGAGCCAAGATTTCGGTGCCAAAAGTCGTACCTCGCGAAAACAGTCAAGGCGGTCAGCACCGACAATCTCCCGAGCAGCAAAGAGAGAAACGTGGGATTGTGCTTCGCCGAGAACTGAGTAGCCCCGCCAGGATTGATCACAAGTGGGGCAGCACAGGAAACCATTTTACGACCAAGGACCCAATAGAGCAGAGGCGCCAACTCAAAACTCAAAAAACTAGTGTCGGGATTGGCTACAATAAAAAGTTCAGATGGAACGTACAATAAGCAACCAGCATTGAAATTGTTGGCACGAGCAAAGCCTACATTAGGAGCATTAACATAGGAAAATGACAAGTCCTCAACAGCGCCGGCAATGGAGTCACGGAATTCGACTACGTCCCCCGACCTATCAGCATCATATACAGAAAGGTGGAAACTAATGTCCTCGCAAAATAATTTTAAGTCCTTGATTGAACGCAAAAGCGGCATTACCTCATCAAGACAGTGCTTATATAGGACAAGAGAGAATACAACTCTAGTCATTTTTCACGACCATAGCGAAATATTGGGAGTAAAACATTAAGATTGAACTGGCATGAGCAGTACCTTTCGAGAAGAAGTCACTACACAACTTCAATTCAACCGGCCTCGATTAATGGCAGAGCCAGGCCTTCCGCCGGTTGTAGAGGCTGACCGCGTGAATGCCAAGCTCGACTGAGATCTGGTTCACGCTCTGGCAGTGCGGCGGACCCACCCACCGCCTTACAACAGCTTTGGCTGGCTCGCTGTAACTACACATTGCTCTCTGCTCCGTCAAGGCCCCTTTGGTGGAAAAGTGGTCGAATCTAGAGGCGTCAACTTTCCTGGCAGAGGGGGCTCGAGGTAGCTGATTAGATCGAGATCAATTGCCGCAGAAACGGTCTCGAGCTCAGGGAGGCGTCGATTCCGCCGACATCAACCTATACTTACAGGCCCGATAGGGACACTGGCTCGGACTTTGAATCAGCCCTGGAGTGGGACCAAGGCCAAAGCCGATACCAGCAAGAACAAGGCCATGAGCGCATGCTCAAAAGCGAACGTCAGATCGAGGCTTAGATACGAGCGCTGATGCGCTAGGCCGAGATCATCGATGCCCAGGAATGGAATTACCCCAATTCGGTGGACAGTGATCAGGGCCGCGCGGTGGTGAGTGTACGGGTAGCGATGAGCTGCTGTTCGTAGTTGATTGGGCTGAGGTAGCTAATCGTTGAGTGACGGCGCTCGCGGTTGTAGTAACCATCGATCCAGAAGGCCATGTGCCTGATCGGCTGTTGAGGGCTTTTCAGGGTCTCTGCATCGTCATCGAGGTCCAGTTCGTGTTTGAGGGTGGAGAAGAAGCTCTCCACCACCGCGTTATCCCAGCAGCAGCCCTTGGCCGACATGCTGCAGCTGATCTTGTGGTTTTCCAGTAGCTGCCGGTGGGCCGTTGCCCGGTATTGGCTCCCCTGATCGGTGTGGATCAGGAGCTGGTCGGGTTCGATCTGGCGGTGCCCCAGGGCCCGGTTCAGGGCCTCCAGCACCAACGTGGCCTCCATCGTGGCGCCCATGGCCCAGCCGACCACGCGGCGGCTGTAAAGGTCGATCCAGACCGCCAGGTATCGCCAGCCTGCTGTGGTGCGGATGTAGGTGATATCACCGGCCCAACAGCGGTTGGGGGCTGTTGGGCTGAACTCCTGCTGCAGCGGCCCACTCCCCGGAAGCGAAAGCGGGCGCGGACTGCAGACGGCTCGGTGCGGCGTCACCGGGCTGAGCATCCCCACCAGGTGTGGGCCATGGATTTCCAGTCCGATGCCACGGCCGACGGCCGCAGACTCAAGTTCCTGAATGTGGTCGACGAGCACAGCCGCCTCTGCCTGGCGATCCGGGTGGGCAGGCGGTGCAAGGCAAAGGACGTAGTGGCCGTGTTGGAGAAACTCACCAGCCTCTACCCGGCCCCGGCATTCATCCGCAGCGACAACGGCCCGGAGTTCATCGCCCAGGTTCTAAGTGGCTGGTGTGAGGCCAGCCCCATCACCAGCACGGCCTACATCGCGCCGGGATCCCCATGGGAGAAAGGATTCGCGGAATCCTTCAACGGCCGGTTCCGTGATGAGTTCCTCAACACGGAGTTGTTCACCACGGCTCCTGAGGCGCAGATCCTGGCGGACCGCTGGCACTGGAAGTACAACTCACTCAGGCCACATTCGGCCCTCCAGGGGCGTACGCCCCTGGAGGCAGCTCAACAAGGAGCTGCAGCATGACCACATCCACCCACTCTCATAAGGCCTGGACCAACAAAGGGGGGCACGTCAGCCTCAAGTTCTTGACACCCGTTCAGCGACACAGCGGATCGGCCATCGTCATTTGCAAGCAGCGTGCCGAGGTCTATGAGAATGCCTGCAGAGCGCATCCAACACGCTGGAGCCGACCCACCCGCTGCTGGCATCAACCAGAAGAGGTATGGATCAGCAAGCCAATATAGGAGCCCAATCCGATCCTGGAGCTACCCTTGATCGAGGTCGCCTGAGTGGTAGCTGAGGAGTGGCACCTTTCCTGAAAGAAACCGTGGGGGCAGGGCAACGGATGATTTATTTGAAGCCACAATCTAAAGTAGAAGGATGGCATTAGCTAAAAGCTCTAATTGAACAAACACTAAGGCCAGGAAAGCGCAACGAGGGGCATTGGATAGCACATAGCAAATGATTGGAGTTAGAAAAAGCCAATACTTATAATTGGAATAACCAGGAAGAATCGCAATTACCGTTGGAATAAGAACAAGAAAAGACAACGACAAAATCGAAACCACTTTAGAGGGCTTAGGCTGCAAGTCGTCAAAGCGTGCAAACTGACGCAAGAGAGAAGTAAAAAGAACAGTACAGAATAAAAAGAATGTGACAATATTTATGCCATACCCAGCTGGTGTTCTTACCAGAAATCCTTGGGCGAAATTGAAGATTCTAAATGGCAAAGGGTACTTATGCAGGATGTCAAGATGTGAGGTTGTATAGCTGGACGCAGCAAAGGCAATTGGCCCAAGCGGTAGAAACGCAACCTGCTTCAACAAGGCAGCGTTAAAAACGTATATCAAAAAAACAAAAGCAGCTGCTGAGAGAGAACTAACAAGAGCTCGCTTTGAAAGAAGTGGCTTTGCCGCAAGAAAAAAGATTGCTTGAGAACGGAAGGCATAAAGAACCCTCTGAATTAAAACAGAAAAAGAGGTATCGAGCACAAGACAAGCAAAGGCGACTAAAAAAGCAACGATAATCCATTGAGAATCAATGGCTAAGAGAGAAGGAATTAGAATTGAAACTAGCGAATAAAAATATGGCAAGACAAAGCGAGATGGCGCCAAGAAAGCTACTTTGCCAAGAAGCCGCCCAAGGGAATGCTTAAATACAAATATGATTAGCAGGCTGAGAACTAAAGCCAAGAGAGAGTAGGGCGCATCGCTATGAGGAGAAAGAACGTAGTAAAAGGTACTGGGAGATAGGCTTACAAGATAGATAGTTGAAAAGTATCTATTTAGGTCCCTAGACGAGGCAACCTTGGCAACCCAAAGGCCAATGAGTGACAAAGCCACTACATAAAATGATATTAGTGCTAGAAAATAAGGGTAGAGAATTTCCTGTCCAATGACAGCATTGCATACATATCTGCCACCATAAATAAAATTAGCAGGCGAACCTGGAGTCACACACGAATCGGAGAACAGCCCAGGATTATCCATCTCGGAGAAGATGCCAAAGAAGCCAGACGCAAAGAATTCGGCCACAACAGATATGTCTGGATAATCAGACATAGGGATAAAGGCAAGCCTCGTTAAAGCAAGCAGAATGCTGAATCCCGACCATTGTAGCAATCTGACCAAACTGCTATTACTATTTGAGGAGAATCTCTTATCTGTTCCCATTAAAATAAACAATAACTGTGTGTGTTTAGAAAGAAGGAATCTCTCGCAAGAAGAGAAGACATTAAACAAGAGTGAATAGCGCTGATATCAGGCCACCGAAGACAGCAAAAAAGATGAATGCAAAGAATGGATGCAAATAAGGCCTTCGTAATGCATAGAGCCCAGAGGGAGGCCTACCATCTGATAACCAGCTCAGGCAACATCGTAGATACAAGTCAGTAGCCGCTCGGAACAGTGAAGTTCATCAACACTTCAAGGATAAGGATCCTTCTCTGATAAGGGCACACCGCTGACGGCAAGGGGCTGCATAACTTCTGCTTGGTGTAGTGT
>Ga0310082_100028_pt1 | contig 16179 bp, 18 predicted proteins | sample LakEriER1LargeC7_FD_194437 | JGI IMG/M metagenome (GOLD analysis project Ga0310082, IMG submission 194437) | Enriched freshwater cyanobacterial communities from Lake Erie, Ontario, Canada - ER10.Large.C7 | ecosystem: Environmental > Aquatic > Freshwater > Lake | place: Canada: Ontario | collected...
GACCCCCCGGGCTGCCGGTCTCGGGGCCCATGGGATTGGGCCTGTCACAATGGTTCTGGCCCATTTACGGGTCACCCGCTCCCTTAGCTCAGTTGGATAGAGCAGCTGCCTTCTAAGCAGCCGGTCGATGGTTCGAATCCATCAGGGGGCGTCTAGAGAAGCCTGGCTTTGTCTGTCTCTCTGCTCCTGCCAGGAAGCGGAGGTTGGACTGAGTTCTGGCTTGTTTTCACCTTTGCGCGCGTTTGTGTGCACGGGGATTAGGACCGGTTTCGCCGTTTAAGGCAGTCAATCTTGCCATCACCAAAAAGTTAGCCAAGATTCCCTAGGTGGGTTGACTCCCTCCGCGTTGGCCCCATCGGCCAGAACGGTGAAGGTTGGCAGATTGGCGAATTCTGAGGCTGAATTCAGCTCAGTGTTCGTTTTGACGACAGCAGCCCCAGCCCTGCTTTGGGCGACCTTCCCCAGGCGATCTGGAGCAGGCCGTTATGGTTTCAAGGGATTAGCGCGCGCATCAAGACCCAATTGGACTGCGCATCAGGCACCATTGGAATGCGGTGATCTGCTTGTACCTGTGTTGGCGAAGCGGTAATGGATGAACAATTACTGAGTGAACAGTTTGAGCTCGACGCTCACTTTGATCAGCCCTTCTTGGTGCTGACCCTGGCGGCCGGGGCCATCGCCACCCTCGGCCTGCTGGCCAATAGCAGCGCCGTGGTGATCGGCGCCATGTTGATCGCCCCCTGGATGTTGCCGCTGCGGGCAGCGGCGTTTGGAATTCTCCAGGGGCGCTTGCTCCTGGTGGGGCGGGCCCTGTTCACCCTGCTGATCGGCATCGCCATCACGGTGTTGTTGTCGGTGCTACTGGGCGCCTCCGTGGGCCTGCCGATCCTTGGCTCGGAAGTGGCGGCGCGCACCCAACCCAATCTCCTGGATCTTGGCGTGGCCCTCGTGGCTGGGGCAATCGCCGCCTACGCATCGGTGAGCAGCAAAGCCATCAGCTCCTTAGCCGGCACAGCAATCTCAGTGGCCCTTGTGCCACCGGTCTGTGCCTTGGGGTTGTTGCTGGCCAATGCGCAATGGAGTGAGGCCCTCGGGGCGGCCCTTTTGTTTGCCGCCAACCTGCTTGGAATCCTCAGCGGAGCACTGGTTACTTTGGCCGTCTGCCAGCCTGAGCTGCGGCTGAATCTCTGGCGCAGTCGTCTGGGCCTGATGAGCCTGCTCCTCACGGGGCTGCTGCTGATTCCCTTGTCTGGCAGCTTTCTATCGCTCGTGGCCCAGGCCCGCCGGGCAGCAGCCCTCGACCAGATTCAGCAAGCGATCACGGGATCTCTCAAAAACCGTACCCTCACCCTTGGCAAGGATTCCGAGCTGATCAATGTACTAATTGACTGGACCCAGAATCCACCGTTGATTCGTGCCGCTGTGCGTGTCACCAATCCGCGACTGCCAACGGCACGGCAGGTGGCTGATGTGCAGGCTTTCATCAACCAGCAGCAACCGATTCGGTATCGCCTGATCGTTCAGCGGGCCTCTGTCGACGTGATTGGCCCTGAGACCGAGCCCAACCCCCCTGAGTTAGGGCCCCAGGATCCAGCCCCTACCGAGGTGATCAACAACCCACCTTGAAAACCGGAGGGACTGAAAGTGGAGGGCCACCTTGCCTGAGGAGGCATCATGGGATGAGCCTTCCACGAGTTGCATGCCTGCCGTTCCGCTCAACTGCCTCATCGAGCAGGAGTTAGCAAACCAGCTCAAAAAAGCGGCCACTATCCGTCAGCAAACTATGGAAAGCTTGGTTGGCCAAGCCATCGAGCAATTCCTAGCAACAACTAGTGCTAAGGCATCAGAGTCGCTAGCAAGTAACACTTCCGAGTTGGCGGAAGGGCTAGCTGCCTTGGCAAAGCGGGTCGACGCGTTGGAAGCCGCAGCCAAGCTCACGCAAGCAGCACCACCAGCCCTATCACCGTCCCCAGAACGAGAGAAGGTGGATGGGCTTTTGGCTGCGTTAATGGCAAAGCCAGCTCCCTCTGCGAAAGGCTGACAGGCGGTGACTGCCAGGAAAGATAACGTCAGCCCAGGCTTATCATGTCTAACCACCAGGGGGCTTGATGGAACAGGGCAATCGGTGGTGCGGGCTTTTTAAGGGTGCCCCATGGGCGGCAATTCGGCCTGTCCGTCTTCCGTTCTGCTAAGAATGAGGCGGCAGCGCAATAACGCTAGAGCCTCATCTGGCAGGCCTAAAAATTGATCAAACCAGCTATCACCGGTTCGGGGTACCTGGGCGATCCCAACCAATAGGGCCTTCCCATCGGTCCCAATCCGTTCCCCCTGGGCCTGGTGCCGCTGCCCTTGGGCCGTTTCGCTATGCAAGCGCGTGTGCACGATGAGGTCAGGTGCTCGGTAACAACCCGCCAGGGAAAAACAAAAACGGGATCGAAACTCCAGTTGCACTTCGCCGCTGCTGGGGTGCCATTGGCCTTCGAGCTGTTCAGGTTCAATGGTGATCGACAGTCCTGGCGGTAGGGGTAGGCCGAGAACGCGGGTGCTGCGCCAGCTCAGGGCTGGAATGTTCAGGAGCGACGGATCGAAGCGCACGCTCTGCCAGCCCAAGGCCCCACTGCGGCCCAGGGCGGCCAATCCGCTGCCGCCGCGGGCGTCGTAGCGGAAGCGGGGAAAGGCCCCAATCGCAAGGCCACAGCCGGCGTCTGTCTGGAGATGGAGGAAGGCCAAGGCCGAAGGCTGCAACTGGAGCGATTCAACTCCGCCAGCATCGTCAGGGTTTTGTGATCGGACTACATCTCTGGGACGACATGTCAAAGGTTGGTGCCCATGTTGAGCCAGCGACCCCAACGCTCCTTGGCCATCGACCCCGGGGTTAGTCCATTAGCTGATCTGCCTGGGCCTCCAGAGGCAATGGCAGCGAGGCTAAATCGTGAATTTTTATTTAACCAAACTTTCTAAAATTATTAAGCCTGGGTTTGCATTTTATTAGAGCCATGATCAATCCTTTGACACTTATTGCTCGCCTCCGATACCAAGGATCTGCTGGAGGAGGGTCGCTGGCGATTAACTCCCTGGGGCCCCCAGCCCGTCAAGGGACGGGAGCAACCGGTTGAAGTCTATGAATTACAAGGTGGAGAGAACTCCGCAGCGGTCCAAGCCCCCTAGCTGCCCATTCCAACCTGAGCGGTTCAAGGCCGCCCTTGAACCATTTAGGCCGGTAGGAGTTCAGCAACACACAGATCCGGCCGGCGCACGAGCGCAAAGAGCGTGCCGGCATTGCCCCGGCAGATGCGCAATTCCTGGTCAAGCACGGTGATATCGAGCCAGGCGGGAAAACTTTGGCGCACAGTGGCAAGTAATTCCCATCGGTTACCGCCGAGGCGCGGGCCGATCCAGCCACCGCGTTGGAACTGGACCAACACCCGTTGGGGCGGGCAGAGCTCTAGCGCCGCCACCACGCTGATCGCCGCGATCGAACCGAGGGGCCCCTTCAGCCGCAGCAGGTTCATGCCCAGGCCCCGGTTCGGATCAAGCACCTGCAGGTTTTCGAGCCAGGGGGCTTCCCGCAGCCAGGGCTGGCGGCTGGAGCTCCAGCGCAGCTCCCACACCCCCGTCAGCAACGGCCCGTCCCGCTCCAGGTCTGCTGGCTGCTCCCGCTCGAGCTGCTCCACCAGCTGCCGGGTGGTGGCGTCTGCAGCGGCCGATGGCCGGGCCAGGGGGCCGGCGCTGGGCGCCTGCAGGGCGTCGAGCAGGCGTTGGCGAGGGCTGCTCACCGCGTCACCAGGAGGGGTTGAGCAGCCAGGCGAGCCCCAGGCCCAACTGGCCCACAATGCCCTTGCCCGTGAGCCATTCCCCCAGTAAGGCCGCGCTGAAGCCCACCATGGCGGCGCGGCCATTGAGCTGCTCGACCCCGGCCAGGGCGCTCACGTTCCAGGGCCGGGCGGTGGTGAGGCCTTCGCCAAACTTTTCGACGGGTTCGTACTGGTAAACGTCGTTGGCCAAGGCGCTTGATCGAGTGGGGTATTGAGCCTATGGCGCTCAGTTGGTCTGCGGGGGTGGCCTGGCGATAAGGGCTGCGGTTCCTTTGGGCCCCAGATGCCTTCTGCAACCACGCTTCCCTTGGACTGGCACGGGCTCGCTAGCCCTGGGCTACTCCTCCCCTGGAGCCGAAGGCAACTGGCCAGGCTGCCAGGGACAGAAAAGGAGCCAGCAGGGCTATGGCAGAAGCAGGGCCTGGAGGGTCAGTGTGAGTCGCTGATCGGCCCATCAACCCTCTGGTCCCTAAGGAGCGCCAGAACCTACCGGAGGTCCTGCCCAGGCTGCAGCCCGTAGAAGTCAGCCTGGCCAAAGCGAGCCATCGGTCTGTGGTTGAGGAGCTTGACCCGCCTTTGCAACCGCTGCAGCCCAGCGGCCAGCAAGCAACCATCGCCTCAAATGAAATCCTGTTCAGGTTCCTCTGGTGGCTTATCTGGCGGGAGCCTCCAACACCTTAATCCCCGTTTAATTTGTAATATCTAGACTAGGATGTGCTCCTTCAGTAGTAACAAGATGAATCGCCCCCCAGGAGTGGCCTTAGTAACTGGCGCCAGCTCAGGGATTGGCCTCGAGTTTGCCCGCCTATTGGCGGCCCGTGGCCACGATTTAGTCCTGGTGGCTCGAAGCAAGGGCAGGCTCGACGAGCTGGCCCAAGAGATACGGCCTTTTTCAGCGATATGGACAAGCGCGGCCTCCAGGTCGAGGCCCTTGCCAAGGGGGGACGCCGGTCGGCCCGGGCCGTGGCTGAGGTGGGGCTGGAGCGGCTCTTTGCTGGCAAGCTTTCCAGCATTGATGGCCGGATCAATGCCCTGAAGGCCCGTTCCCTGCGCCTGGTGCCCCGGGCGGTGGTGGCCCGATTTTTAAAGACCCTGATGACGGCAACGTCTGCCGCTGGCCCCGCTGTTCGGGCCCATTGATCTGATCTCCTTCATTGTCATTGGGATCGGGCCGGTCATTATTTTTTGGAGATAAAGTGATCAATGGAGCTCAAGCCCTTGTCATGATGCCGGATCACCGTGGGCTGAGCCATGTCTTTGGCATCCCCAGAGCGAAGGTCGAGATCCTGGTCACCGCCACCTCGGAGGGGGATCCGGTCTTGGCGATCGGCGGTGTAGTGCCCCTAGACGACCGGATCAAGCACACCCACAGGCCCTTGGCGGCGTGGATGAGGTGTTCGGCAATGCGGTGCGTGCCGCCTAGCCGGCCGATCGCCTGCTTGATGGCGCCGACTGCGCGATCACCGTGGCCGAGGGGCCCAGCTTGGCAGCATGCCGGTGCACCCCCTGCGGGTGATCCATGAGCTGTAACAGGTAGTGACCGCAGACACCACCATGGCCCTTGATGTGGGCTCCCATCACATCTGGATGAGTCGCTATTTCGCCGCCGACCATGCCCGCCAAGTGCTGGTGAGCAACGGCCAGCAGACCTTGGGGGTGGCCCTGCCCTGGGCGATGGCATCGAACCTGCTGCGGCTAGGGCAGCCGGTGATTTCCGTGTCGGGCGATGGCGGCTTCCTATTTACGGCCACCGAACTGGAAACGGCCAAACGGCTGGGCAGCCGCTTCGCTCACCTGATCTGGAACAGCGCCTCCTACAACATGGTGGAGTTCCAGGAGCAGGCTCACTACGGACACAATGCTGGTGTCAAGCTGGGCCCCTATGAGGTAGAGGCGTTTGCGGCAGCCTTTGGTTGCAAGGGCTATCGCATTACTGATGCAGACCAGTTGGGCCCGGTGCTGCGCAAGGCCCTGCAGGCCGATTGCCCCGTCCTGATCGACATCTCCATTGATTATTCAGACAATCTCAAGTTGATGCAGAACGTCCATCAAGATTTCATCCACTGAGTTTCCCCTGCGCGCCATGATCAGCCATCCCGATTCCGTACATAACCTGCATCTGCGTTTGCCGGCGGGCCTCTGGGCCGCCTTGCAAGCCCATTGCGCCAGCAGCGGCGAAAGCCTTAACCATGCCGTCATAGCGGCCCTGGCAGAAGCTCTCGATATCGAGCACCACACCCTCTACCAGGTCTCCACCTCTGGTGCCCTAGTCAAGGGGCTCTACCAGGGATGTGTTTCCGTCGCTGATATTCGCCGCCATGGCGATTTCGGCTTGGGCACCTTTGATGGTCTTGATGGTGAGGCGATTTTGCTGGATGGGGTGTGCTGGCAAGCCCGCGGCGATGGCTCGGTCCAAGTGGCGCCCGATGCGGCCCTGGCTCCGTTTTTCGTGGCGACCCATTTTGCCGCCGATACGGAGGCCAGCTTTGCGGCGGTCAGCAGCTTTGCCGACCTGCGTCAGCGTCTCGATGGCCTGCGTCCCAGCGCCAACCTGTTTGTGGCGATTCGCTTGCATGGCCTTTTTGATCGGATCAAGGTTCGCACCGCCTGTAAAAGCGCGCCGGGCACGGACTTAGTTACCGCCACCAGCCACCAGGCGGAATTCGAGCTGCAAAACATTAGCGGCAGCTTGGTGGGCTTCTGGAGCCCGGACTACGCCCGCACGATCAACGTGCCCGGCTATCACCTGCATTTTCTCAGTGATGACCACCGCCATGGCGGCCATCTGCTCGAGTTGGAGGCTGAATCTCTCCAGCTGGGGTTGCATACGGAATCAAATCTGCACCTGGCCCTGCCGGAAACCGCCGCCTTCTTAGCTGCCGATCTCACTGGTGATCCCAGCTTGGCTTTGGCTACTGCCGAAGGCAACCGCAGTTAGGCGTTTGGCTACCTTGTTTGTCAACTTGATTCAATGACAGCTCCTGGGGATTTAGTTCCTCGTTGAGTCCCCTTGTCGTTTGCTAACTAGTTGATCACCTGGAGACGGCAAGCCGCATGGCCCGTACTACTAATTCGATTTTATTTTTGACGCCAAATTTACTGCGCAGTACCTTGGTATGGTCTTTGACAGTGGTCAGTGAAATGCCCAATTTGCCGGCAATTTGGAGTTCAGTATCGCTGTTAAGCAGCATCGTAAGGATCTCATCCTGACGATCGGTGAGTTTGATGCCATTGGTCTGATTGCCTGGAGATTGTTGCTTGAGTAGGAGCTTGGCCGTAGCCGAGCGATAGGTCTGATGGTTGGCAATGGCCAGCAAACCCCGTGAGATTGGCTGGCTGGGATTGCCAATATCACCCGCAAAAATGATTGCATCTACGTCGGCTCGCACTGCCTCAGCCACATCCGCATTCGATTTTTCAAGAATCATCATGATGCGGATATCGGGCACGAGTTGGCGGGCCTGGCGGACCATCGAATAGCTATCACCAGCTTCTAATCGATCGCTGCACAGTAAAAGCCCTGGCAGGCCAGTCATGAGGTAGGACAAGGCTTCCCCTTCTGTTGTTGTCGCGCCGACTAATAGCCTGCGCTCCTTGAGGCGCAAGGCCGCAACCACTAGGCCCAACCGATTCGCTGAGGCCAGTAGGACCTTTAAACGTAGATCACTGGATAACAGTGCTTCAAGCACCAGATTGATCCGGCTTGGGCCCAGGGACTCCAGGTGGGGGGTTAGATCCATGGGGGCATCCTGCTGATCAAGAGCTTGCGCTTCGTTGACTACAGGACTGGCTGGTAACAACCCCAGCCCCGGCCTGGCTCCACTTCATCGAGCCGCTTGGATGGGTGGGATTTGGCAAGCCTGCGTCCGTTCCTTCAATGAATTGTAGTGTTGATCGCCATAGAATTGCGGTTATTGCACGGCGTTTTCCGGCTGGGTTGATTTGCGGGGCCACCCAGATCTTCTCTGGCGACTAGCTGGCGATGTGGGAAGGGGTTCCAAGCCTGCCCACGCTGGGATCCGGGCGTCACCGCGCTGAAGCAGCCCGCCATCGGGCCTGGCCTCAGGTTTCGTTGCCGCCAAACATGTCGTCGTAGCCCTGGTAGGGCTCAAATTCATCCCAGCCGGGACTGGCCTGGTCCAGGAGGCCGTAGCGGGCGGCTTCGTCGTTCATCAAGGTGTTGCCCTCGGGGCGGGTGTCACAGGTGATGCCGCCCCCGGCCACCGGAAGGCAGTTCTGGAACACCACATCGGCCCGCACCGGGTTCAGGCCTGGCGTCAGGCCCAGGGCCATGCCCAGCAGAGCGATTCTTAGGGCCAGGCGTCTGCCAAGCCCGCCGGAACGAGGCGTGTAGCCAGCCGCCCATGGGCTTGGACGGCTGGTCCGCTCCTCAAGATTGCTGCCCATTTGAACGGTGGCCATGGCGGAAGGGACGGGGATCCTGAAATGATGGTCGGTGCCTACGCGACCGCCGTGATGTACACCGATTGGACTGCCGTTATCCTGCTATTGCTCACGGCGGCGCCACTGGCGGTGGTCGTGGCCACAGCTGGATTCTTCATCTGGCGCCAAAAGCGTCAGAAAGGATGATCCTTAGTCGTTTCAGCTGCTGGGATTGGCTATGGCCTAGCCAGGCCGGTTTTCAAGTTCAGTTGGCTTGAAGCCAGGCTGAACGCTCCGTTAGTTGGGCAAATCCTGGAACAGCGCTTCGGCTGGCAGCCTGGGCTGAATCGCCCGGGCGCTCGCCATCAGCTGGTCAAGGGCCGGCACCAATTGGGGTTGGGGCTCAAAGGAGCTGCTGGCTGGCACCACCGGCAGCATGCCCTGGCCGGCGCAATCGAGGCAGGTGCGAAAGCGCAGGGCTGTCAGCCTCAGCACGCCACTGCCGCCGCAGGTTTGGCATTTGCGCGAACCGGTAAGGGCGGCAGGCGCCAAGGGCAGTTTGCAGCTGGCTTCTGGGGGCGCCACCACGGGCTTGGATAGCAGGGCTAGGGCCGCAGGGCTAGCTGGTTGGAGGCGGATAGGGAGTAAGGGCATGATTTGTCTTGATTCGCTGTCATGGCACTGTGGCCGATTTTGGCTTCGGTGAACCTGCAGTCTTCCTTAAATCTGCGGTGGCCCCAGTGGGGCCGCCAGCTGGGCAGCTACAAGCCGCCGTAAGGGCGCTTCAATTGTTAAGGCCTCACTAGGGGCCAAGGGCTGGCTCTGGAGTTCTGCCAGCAATTCGGCCGCGCTGATGCGGCTGCCCCGGGGTAGGAGGTCCAGCTCCGCCGCCAGTAGCCCCACCACGGCCGGGCCATCGAGTCCCTGCTCCCTGAGGGCCAGTAAGCCTTCGGCGCCGCTGCGTTTGGCCAGGCGCTGGCCGCTGCCATCGAGCAGGAGGGGCCCATGCCAGTAGGCCGGGGGGGCGGCACCAAGGACCGCCATCACGGCCACCTGGGCCGCCGTAGCCGGCCAGAGGTCATGGCCCCGCACCACATCACTGATGCCCAGGCTGAGCTCATCCACGGCGGTGGCCAGGTGATAAGCCACCAGGCCATCGGCCCGGCGCAGCACCACATCGCCCACCTGGCTGGGGCCATCCAGGTCGCCCGCTGGCGCTAGCCGGTCCTGCCAGCGCAGCCGGCCTGACGCCAGGCGGAGTCGCCAGCTGGGCAGCCGACCGCCGATGGGGCCCCAGGCCGTAACCAGTCCCGTACAGGTGCCCGGATACACCGCAAAGGCGCCGTGGGGGGCCGAGATGTCGGCTAGGAGCCGGCGGCTGCAGCGGCAGGGGTAGAGGGCGCCGCTGCGGCGTAGCCAAGAAAGGGTGCTGGCGTACAGGCCGCGGCGCTGGCTTTGGAGCAGCGGCGCTCCGTCCCAGCCCAGCCCCAGCCAGTCCAAGTCAGCCAAAATCGCCTCAGCCACCCCTGGCCGGTTGCGGGGGCGATCGAGGTCGTCGATGCGCAGCAGCCACTCCCCCCCCTGTAGGCGGGTGACTAGCCAGGACAGCAGGGCGGTGCTGAGGTTGCCGCGATGGAGCGGCCCTGTCGGAGACGGGGCATAACGGCCAACGGGCCCCTGGCGTCGCCGCCGGAGGCCCGCTTCAAAAAGCCGGAGCAGATGGTCCGGCAGGGGCCGGGTGGGATTGCTCAAGGCGAGCTAGCCAAGCCCTGGCCTGGGTTGATCATCCCTGGACTGATCAACCCTGAACCGATCGGCCTTGAACAGATCAGCCTTGGACCTTGTCCTTGAACAGCTTGCCGGCGGTGAAGGCGGGCACGCGTTTGGCTTCGATCTTGATCTTTTCGCCGGTCTTCGGGTTCAGACCCTGGCGGGCGGAGCGGTCGCGGGGTTCGAAGGAGCCGAAGCCCAGGATCGAGACCTTTTTTCCGTCGACCACGGAATCGATGATCGTGTCGATCAGGGTGTCGACCACTTGGGCCACTTCGGTCTTGGTCAGCTCGGTGCGGGCAGCCACGAGGTTGACGAGGTCAGCTTTGTTCATCGGAAAGGAGTTTTCTGGGTTCAGCGGGAGTCAGGCGAATCGGAAAGCCCGACAGGCACTGGAGTCAGCGCGCTAATCGTATGGGGAGTCGCCACGGGCTGCAACCCGAGAAGACCAGCACCAGCTTGCTTTTAGCCCGAACCGTCGTCAATTCGACTCATTCGAGCCCGTCCAGCAGGGGCCGGCCCGGGCCAATCAGCTTCTCTCCGGCGAGGGCACCCAGGCCGGCGCCACTGGCAATCCAGCGGGGAGATCCCTGTGGCAGCCAGGCTTTTAATTTTTTGAGGCTGCGCTGCCAACGGCCCCAATGGAAACTGCGGGCCGTCGGCAGGGGCGCGGCTGCCCCCGGGCCGGTGGGGCTGAGTAGCCGGCCGCAAAAGAGCACATCCACCGCACCGCCGGCATGCAATACGCAGGATCCGGGGGTGGGACCGGGGGTCCAGAGCAGGCGCAAGTCGGGGGAAAGGGCCAATTCATCGTCAAAAGTCTGCAGCTGTTGCACCCCCGGCAGCAGGTAGGCCTCCTGCTCCTGCACCAGCACGGGCCAGCCCAGGGCCTCCTGGAATCGGCGAGTGCGACCGTGGCCTTCGCGGCTGGTCAACAGCAGCTGTCCGGGCGGGCGCCCGCGCAGGAAGGCCAGGTTTGCGGCGGTGAAGGCCGGGCAATCGACCAGCAAGGCGCCGTCTGCATGCTCCAGCCACCAGGCCGTGCCGCCCAGGCAGTCCCGGTTGGGGGCGAAGGCCCAGAGGCCGGCCTGCACCGGCTGGGGCGGCCGGCCCGCCTCCGCAGGCTCGCTGCTTGTCCCGAAGGGTCGCGCTTGCGAGCTTGAGGGGGCCCCTGATTGGGATCCAGGCTCGATCCCAGCGATCTCCCGATCAAGCTCAGCTGCTGGCCCCCCCTCAGCCGGCGCTGCGTCGCTCTGTTCTGGCATGGGCATGATCCCGCTCAAGCCTGGATCAGGCCCAGGCATCGGCCTAGCTTGGGCCCAGTTCAGTCCGCTGTCTTGGCAACGATCCGTAGCGGACAGCCCTGGCCCCTAGGGGCCGCCACCACCGCCACGGGCGTCAACTTTTCGGTGGTAGCGCCGTTGGCGACCCGGGTGGAGCTGCTGCTTTTCGCCGATGGCCAGGCAGCGGAACCGTTCCAGGTGTTCGCCTTAGATCCCCAGCGGCATCGCTCTGGCGACCACTGGCATGGGGAAGTGGAGGGCGTCGGCCTGGGCTGTTGCTATGCCTACCGGGTGTTTGGCCCGCTGCAGCCCGGGCGCCACGGCTTCAACCCCTCCAAGGTGCTACTCGATCCCTGCGCCCGGGCGATCACGGGCTGGGAGGTCTACCGGCGGGAGGATGGGGTGGGCGCGGCCCCGAATACGGCCTCCTGCCTCAAGGGGGTGGTGACCGAACGGGACCGCTTCAATTTTCACGATTTTCCCCGGCCCCGCCACAGCTGGCAGCGCAGCGTCATTTATGAATTGCATCTCGGCGGCTTCAGCCGCGGCGCCGGCTCGCCGATTAGCCCGGAGCGGCAAGGCACCTACCTGGGCTTGATCGAGGCCCTGCCCTACCTGCGCGACCTGGGTGTCACCACGGTGGAGCTGCTGCCGGTGATGGCCTTCGACCCCAACGACGCCCCCCACGGCCGCCAGAACTACTGGGGCTACAGCCCGCTCAGCTGGATGGCGCCCCACCACGGCTACCAGCTGGGCAGCGATCCCCTCGAGATCCGCCACCAGGTGCGGGCCCTGGTTCAGGCCTGCCACCAGCAGGGCCTGGAGGTGTTGGTGGATGTGGTTTACAACCACACCACCGAGGGCAGCAAGGCCGGCCCCACCTTGAGCTGGCGCGGCTTCGACGATCACCTCTACTACCACCAAACCGTTCGCGGCGACTACCTCGATGTCAGCGGCTGCGGTAATTCGATTGCCGCCAACCGGCCCCTGGTGCGGCGATTAATTCTCGAATCGATGCGGTGCTGGGCCCTGGAACTGGGGGTGGATGGCTTCCGCTTCGACCTCGGCATCGCCCTCAGCCGCGGCGAGCAACTCGAGCCCCTCGATCAGCCGCCCCTGTTTGAAGAGATCGAGGCCGATCCGGAGCTGAGCGACCTCAAACTGGTGAGTGAACCCTGGGATTGCGGCGGTCTCTACCGCCTCGACGACTTCCCCGCCAAGCGGGTGGCCAGCTGGAACGGCCGCTTCCGCGATGACCTGCGCCGCTTCTGGAAGGGCGATGAGGGCAGCAGCTGGACCCTGGCCCAGCGGCTGGCCGGCAGCCCCGACCTATTTGGCAACCAGCCGGCGCCGGTGGGGCGCACGATTAACTTCCTCACCGCCCACGACGGTTTCACCCTGGCCGATCTGGTCAGCTTCAACAGAAAGCACAACCTGGCCAACGGCGAGGACAACCGCGATGGCGATAACCACAACAACAGTTGGAACCATGGGGTGGAAGGCCCCTCTAGTGATCCCTTGATCAATGGGATGCGCGACCGCCAGCTGCGCAACTTGCTCGCCACCCTGCTGTTGGCCCCCGGGGTGCCGATGCTGCTGATGGGCGATGAGGTGCGCCGCAGCCAGGGGGGCAATAACAATGCCTGGTGCCAAAACAGCCCGATCGGCTGGATGCATTGGCAACCGGATGGCGGCGATTTGGCCCTGCGGCTGTTTTTGCAACGGCTGCTGCAGCTCCGCCAGCACCTGGCTGCCCTGATTAATCCCCCCCTGCCCCACAGCATCGCCAGTCCCCTTTGGCGGCTGGAACCGGGCCAGCTGCGGCTGGAATGGCATGGGGTCCAGCTCGACCGGCCCGATTGGGCCAGTTGGTCCCACAGCCTGGCCTGGTGCCTCAGCGATGACCGCAGCGGGCCCCTGCTCTGGTGTGGCATGAACGCCTATCACCAGGCCATGCACTTTGAGTTGCCCGCCTGCACCCCAGGCTGGCTGGCGGTGATCAACACGGCCCTGCCTGCCGGGGACGATTTACCCAGCCAGCCCCAGCCCTGGTATGGGCCATCCTCCGTGGTCGACAGCCGCAGCCTGGTGCTGCTGGCCGCCGCTCCCCTGCTCGAGGGCGTCAGCCTTTAAACCCTGGTAGCCCATGGCCAGCAAGCTCACCCTCAACGCCAAGAATCTGGAGGCCCTGGGGGCTGAGCGCTTGGCCGAGTTGCTGCTGGAGCTCAGCAACGGCAATGGGGCGGCCAAGCGCCAGCTGCGCCTGGCCCTGGCCGCCGGCAGCAGTGTGGAGGAGGCCGCCCAGGAGGTGCGCAAACGGCTGGCCAGCATCGCCCGCTCGGGCACCTTCATCGATTGGCGCAAACGCAAAACCCTGGCCAGCGACCTCCAGGCCCAACACCGGGCGATTGCCGGGCCGATTGCGGCGGCAGATCCGGCGATTGCCCTTGATCTGCTCTGGCGCTTCCTCGACCTGGCCGATGGTGTGCTGGCCCGCAGCTCCGATGGCAGCGGCACCCTGGCCGATCCGTTCCGGGCCGCCCTGGCCGACCTGGGGCCCCTGGCGGCCGCCGCCCGAACCGATCCGCTCGCCATCGCCGACCAACTCTTTGAGTTGCTGGCGGCCAACGACTACGGCCAGTTCGATGGGCTCCTCCCCGCCGTGGCCGCGGCCCTGGGGGAACCGGGTTTAGCCCGGCTGGAAGCGTTGATCCTCCAGCAGGGCTTGCTCGATGGCCAGCGGGTGATGCTCCAGATCGCCGAGGCCCGCGGCGACCTCGATGCCTACCTGGCCCGGGTGCCGGCCCAGCAGCTGCAATGGCCCGATGGGGCCGCTGCCGTGGCCGACCGCTTCCTGGCCGCGGGCCGGGCGGCGGAGGCCCTGGCGATCCTCGACCAAGCCGTCCAGGCCGCCCAGGCCTGGCAGGCCCCCCGTTGGACCGAGTGCCGCATCGCCACGCTGGATGCCCTTGGCCGCACTGACGAGGCCCAGATGCTGCGTTGGCAAGCCTTTGAGCGCAGCCTCTCGATCCCCTATCTGCGCGCCTATTTGCAGGGCCTGCCCGCTTTTGAGGACGGGGACGCTGAGGAGCAGGCTTTTGCCCTGGTGGAGCGTCACCCCAATCCGATCGAGGCCCTTACTTTCCTGGTGGCCTGGCCGGCCCTGCCCCGGGCCTCCACCTATGTGCTCCGCCACTGGGACCAGGACAGCTGGCATGGGGAAGACCAGGCTCCCTTGGCTGCCGCCGCTGAGCGCCTCAGTGGTCCCTACCCCTTGGCTGCTACCCGGCTCTACCGGCAGCTCCTGGTAGAAGCCCTCTGGCTGGGGGGCGCCAAACGCTATCGCCAGGCCATCAGCCACCTAGGCACCTGTAGGGACCTGGCGGGTTCGATTGCCGACTGGCAAGGCCTCGGGGATCACGGGACGTTTGTGGCCGGGTTGAAGGAGTCCTTTGCCATGAACTGGAGCGTCCGCGCCCTGCTGGGCGACTAAGCCAGCCCAGGGGGGCGAGCGCCATCGGGGCGATGGCTTGCCATGGCTTAACAATCGAGATTGTCCCCATTGCAAAGGGTTTCCACCATGGCCAGCATGGGCTATCCGCCAAGGCGGCTAGGCAAAGCATCACCTGCTGTTGCCAATGCCACCATTCTCCCTTGAACCAGTGATCACGAAAAAGGAGCTCCAGGCCTTTCCAGGCACCTTTACGTCACGTCGATTGGAAAGCCGACCGGGCAACTTGCCAGCTGCCCTCTATGTCCAGGGTGGCCTGGCGCCAACCCGTTGTTCGGTTGTGGAGATTAGCCCGCAGGGCGTGATTGTTCACGAGCAGGTGAAGGCCAGTGGTTTGGCCATGATTCAGGCTGCGGGCAATCCCCTATGGGTTCGCATGACGGGGCTATCTGATCTGGTTGAATTGAAGCGGCTATTGACTATTTTGGAGGTGCCAGATGTGGTCCATCCCGCCCTGCTGGAGACCCCCCAGGCTCCCCAACTTCAGGAGTATTTGGATGGCTTGATCGTGTGCGTGCACCGCCTGGGGTGCAGCCGGGATCCCTCCCATTTGATTAGCGAGCAGGCCGGTTTTTATTTGCGCGCCAACCTGTTGCTTTCCGTAGAGGAGTTTGATCGTCAGGAGGCCTATGGCAAGCTCGCTGTGTGGCTGCAAAATAAGATGCCGGCTGCCAATGCTGATGATTTAGATGATATGCTCCATATCCTTTTTGAAGAGATTCTCCATCAGTATTTTCCCCTGCTTGAGGTGATGTCGGACCGCCTGGATGATTTGGAGGAATCGGTGTTGCGTTCGCCCAAGCCCAAGTTGTTGACCAAGGCCTTCCAGATCCATTCCAACCTTCGCCATGTGCGCCGTCAGCTTTGGCCTTTGCTGAGCCAGATCCGCTTGTTCATACGGCAAAACCAGGCGGATTTATCGCCTGAGTCGGCGGAGCGTTATCAGGATATCGAGCAGCATCTCAACCAACTTTTCGAAGTGAGTGAATGGCTGCGCCAACAGTGTGATGCCGTCAACCAGGCCTACATGGCAAGCGTTGGCAACCGCATGAACCAGGTGATGAAGACCCTCACGATTATTTCGGTGGTCTTTGCTCCCCTCACCTTTTTGGCGGGTATCTATGGCATGAATTTTGTTGACATGCCGGAGTTGAAGTGGTCCTACGGCTATCCCCTCTGCATTCTGTTCATGGCCATCATTTCGGCGTCGATGGTCGCCTGGTTGTCCCGGCGGGGCTGGTTTCAAGATTGGACCACCTCCCGCGGCTAACGCGCGGCTGGCGCCTGCCAGCCAAGGCTTGGGATGGGCCCTTGCGGCTGCCCTTTAGGCGGCCCGCAGGCCGGCAATTCCCTCCCAGCCCAGGAAAGTGGCCAGGGCGAGGCTGAGCAGGCCCACTAGGAGATCGCCCCGGGCAAA
>Ga0310082_100030_pt1 | contig 15509 bp, 14 predicted proteins | sample LakEriER1LargeC7_FD_194437 | JGI IMG/M metagenome (GOLD analysis project Ga0310082, IMG submission 194437) | Enriched freshwater cyanobacterial communities from Lake Erie, Ontario, Canada - ER10.Large.C7 | ecosystem: Environmental > Aquatic > Freshwater > Lake | place: Canada: Ontario | collected...
CTCATCCGCTTTCTCACATCAGCTTTGACCATCTCGCTGTAACGACGCATTGCTCTGCTCCATCAAGCCCCCTGGTGGTTGGACGTGGTCGGGCTGGAGAGGCGTCATCTTTCCAGGCAGAGGGGGATAAGGGCACACCGCTGACGGCAAGGGGCTGCATAACTTCTGCTTGGTGTAGTGTATCAGACAAGTAAGAAGTTCTAGCATGATTTAGAGAGTAGTCGAAATGTACGCAGGGATCATCCGCTTTATGGCATCTAAGCTACATGCGTCCTTGTAGCCACAAATTGCTCCTCGCCTGAAACCACTTGATGCTCTTAATGGGAGGAGTAGAATGTGTTAAAAGCCTCACAAAAGCTATTGCCCCATTGCAGTTGTAAGAGCTGCGCAACACTCACGAGAAAGCCACAGCCGACCCGACAAACTCTAGAACACCATTCACCTTATTCATGTACAGAAGAGTTCAAGACCGAAGAATTCCTCTCAAAGGGCGTAAGGCCGATGTGACAAAGATCACAATGACAAGCGAAGATTCAATTCACACGGAAATGAGGTGTTTACACCACCTCATGCGCATATGCCTTACCAGCACTGCTTCGGAAATATCCCAATAAAAGCAATGAAAATTATATTCCTAGGGATTGACTATTGTGACTACCCACTCATACGCGAGAAGCGTGTTAAGTACATTAGATATACGTGCGGCCTGCAGCCCCTGTCCAAAGCCATTGACCAAATTGGCTCATGCAATTCAGTCGAGCGTCATCTTTTTATTACTGGCGGGCAACCTTCATCTGAGCACAGGCGGCTTTTTGAGTCAGCTCATGCATGCAGCTCTAATCAGCTACAGGATTTTAGCGGCTATCTTGAGGCGGCAGAATTTTTTAGATTGCATTATGCCTCAACGGAAGCCATCCCAGTCTTTTTTAATAGCTCATGCCCTCCTTCGTACTTAGATCGCACGGCCAGAAGCTTGATTAACAAAAAGAACGATTCAATAATATCCAAAGAAATAATAATCTCGCCCGCCATTTCGTACCTTTTTAGGCGCAAATATTTGTGGGCATTCAGGCCTCATCTTCAGAGCTACTGCTTTGCAATGCATAAATCAGTCGTCGGAGATTTAATTAGATTCATTTCAACAGTAAATCAATCAGGGCTGGCGGAAAAGAAGGACTTCATCGAAAAGCTGGAACTTGGAATGAGCAAGTTCTTTATGGAAGTATCGCCAGATCTAATACATTATTGCGGAAAATCAGATAAGTTAATTAGCCTCGCTGATGTTGCGGGAGTACTTAGATCGAATCCATATTGCTTGCTTGATCCCAGGCTGTCGGGAATATCAAACATCTAGAAGAATATGGAATATTTGATGCAGGACACCCCATAAATGGGCAGATTTTGGGCTTAACAATCCTTTACTTCGACCATAGAGATAAAACCAGATCCCACTCAGAGAGGAAGTTTGATGCTTACCTACCCATCCATTCACCCTTAGTGAACTTGATGAAGGGATTCATTACGTCGTTACAGAGAAGGGCGCAAGAATCTTGTAAGCAGACGGAAGAGAGCCAACACCAACAGAGCATGCCCCAAATCTCAGCAGAGCTGGGCATCCCTGTGGATACATTCAGAATCTAGAGGAAGGCTGGGAGGATGAAAGGAAAAGTGGTGCCAAAATTAGATAGAATTCTAAGGTTTGGGGAGCCACCGAAATTTTCCAAGTGGGGCTGCAGACCACTGGGCTATACGCCACCATGCATAAAGCATATTGCCGTATACGGGACTTTTATTAAGAGCAGATGGCGAAAGGTGGCCAAAGGAATTTCAGGATACCAACAAAAGCTTGATCACCTGGTAGAGCAGGAGGAGATTGAACCGCTGCGTGCCCTGAACAAGCGGGAAATCAAGCAGCTCAGAGAGGAGCTCATGGGAATGATAAGGCTCTGTCGGGGGCAGCACTCCTATCATTTCAAAACAACTCTAGCCTTATAGGGAGAGGAAGTGGAAGATTGACGACTCCCTACGATCGCCGGAAGGCCCAGAAAATCCTCGACTAGGGCATGGCCAATGATGCACGGGTCAACGTGCTGGTACGGCTGCTGAGCGTGATCACCACGCTGCAAAGCTCGCGCATGCAGATTGCAGGTGATGGGGACGATATATACAGTCGTAAAGGCAGCCACCGCCATACCGCACACCGCCTCAGCGCAATAAGTTCCAGATGATCTTGCTCACCTGCAACAAGCTCAAATTTGTCGCGCTGCCACGTGGCCAGATCGTGCCTGTGGTCGCGAATCGTTGGCCGTTCATCGGCTCAGAGCGCAGCTTTTATCGGGTATTGCATGCCCACTGGCAAATCAACCGCCGCGGTCGGGGCCGGCCACCACAGGAGACCAGATCGGGTCAACGCCTGCGGGCCGCAGGGCGGAATCAGGTGTGGAGCTGGGACATCACCTACCTGCCCACTACCGTGCGAGGTGTGTGGCTCTACCTCTATCTGGTGATCGACGTCTGGAGCCGCATAGTGGTGGCCTGCGATGTCGCTGGGCGCGAGGATCCAGCCATCGCAGCGGATCTGCTGAGCAGGGCCTGCCTACGCGAGCGGATCAGTAAAGGCCGCCGTCAGCCGCTGATCCTCCATGCCGACCACGGCAACGCCATGAGAGCGGCATCGTTGGAGAGCCGGCTTGAGGAACTGGGCGTGCTCAGGTCGTTCTCGCGGCCGCGCGTCAGAAACGACAACCCGTATTCCGAATCGCTGTTCCGAACAGCGAAATATCGGCCTGACTACCCCAGCCGGCCATTCACCAGCGTGGAGACTGCTTGCCAATGGGTGGCAGCGTTTGTGGACTGGTACAACCACCAACACCGCCACAGCAGCATCAAGTTCGTGACGCCCGTTCAGCGACACAGGGGATCGGCCATCGCAATTTGCCAACAACGTGCCGCGGTCTATGAGAAAGCTCGCAGAGCGCATCCAAGGCACTGGAGCGCACACCTGCTGCTGGTGCCAACCTGCAGAAGTCTGGATCAACAAGCCAGCAAAGTAGCCCAATCCGATCCGGGAGCTACCCTTGATTGAGTCTGCCTGAGTGGCAGCTGAGGACTGACACCTTTACTGAAATTCACCGTCATCAGATCGATTCCACTAGCTTGGATCTCGAATAGGAGTACCTAGAGGAAGAAGCAAGCGCAGCGAGGCAAAGAAGGGTCGACTGCGGCGTGCAAGGGCTGAAGATCAAACTCCTAATGAGCCCTTACGAAGTTTCCCTAACGGCAAAAGAGATTTCCAAGGAAAGGAACTTATTATAAACCTCAGGAACAACCCAGACAAGATCTAGGAAAACAGAACCAGGTAACGCCGGCCGGAAACGGGTCAGTGTTGACGAAGAAAGCGGGTGAGGTCGCAGTGGAGCCGGCCTTGGGAATCAACGCACAATTGAATTGGTGTGGCAACTCCAATCCCTCATGGATCGCTGACAAACAAAACTAATCAGACATGCTCTATCCCAGGGAATCTCGAGGCCTTGTCGGTCAGACAGTGGTATAACCGATAAGGCTGAAGAAATGAGAACCAATGGAACGCCAATAGACAGAAGTAATTGCGATGATCACAGCGGCCGCTCAAGCTAAAGCCAAAAGAGATACATCAAGAAAAACCTCAATCAGTTCAACCAGAAGCTTTTCCCATCTTACACAAGAAACCATCAAAGATTCCGAGCAATACCATTTGCAAAGACAAAAAATGATTGCTACCTAACAGCGGGTAGGCCAAGATTCTCCTGAATGTCTTGAAGATCTCCCTAAGCTTCCACCGCAAAGGGAGTTTTTTCCAAAGAATCAGAAAGATAGAATTTCTTACTATATAATAATGGCGCAGGGGGCTATCATGCAATGGCTTAAAAGAACCACGATATTCAAGAAAAGTATCTCCGACAGAATGGAGAAGAGATATCTCAAGCGAAAAGTAAATACTCCAGTTATTTTGCCAAGCACGAAGAAACCAATCATGATCTATGCCATCCATAAAGAGCCGATCGTCCATAAGGCCAACTCTTGAAAATGATGCCTGAATGAAAAGGGACCCAGAAGTAACCGCCGCCAAGAACAACATCTTCTTTGATTTGATTACATTACCTAATTTAGCAATAAGCGAAGACGGCGGGCGCTTAATATCAACTATCCTAGGGGCTAAACACACAATCGACTTATCAACACTAGCAATATTTTGATACTCAATAATCATATTATTTACAAAAGTTTTGTCGACCTGCGAGTCTTGATCAAATAGAAAAAGATATCTGAACGTGCCTGCAGCAAACTTACATATGATGGCATTGAGACCAGAAGCAAGACCAATGTTTTCGGATGGGTCAAGAAAATAGTCGACTAGAGCCACAAATGAATCCACATCTTGATCTACATGCATGCCATTATTAACAATACATAGTTCACATCCTTGGGCCTTAAGATCTTGCAGCAGATAAATAGTTGAAGCGGGAGGATCATACAAAACAACCCCAGCAAGGATCTTCATTAGGAAATACTTGCAACCCGACCGAAGCGTTCAGAACTCAACAAGAACGCAATCTTTATCCACCTCATAAGTCTATACATTAAGACAAGAAGATAGCTTCTCGATAATGGCGTATGCACCAAAGACCTTACAATTGCAAGTTCAAGGAAAGAACCCTTGTTTGTAAAAATAGGAACTCCATGGCTCAGGATCAACAGATCGACCCAAGCTTCTATTGTTGACTGATGACTGATATTCTTGTTATAAGGCTGGAGGCGGCCATCAGTATCTATAACTAAATCATTCCATGTCTTTTTTTTAAAAAGAGGAGCGGGATAAGCAGCCTTTGGAAATGTAAAGGAATTTGGATGAATAGTGGTCAAATGGTTCTCAGCACTTTCATCGTCGGATGAAATAAATACAAGTCGTTGTTTATTTACACTCTTGAGCTTAGTCTTATACCAGGAGAATGGAATCTTAGAATCTGTTAGACGAGCATGAAAAGATAAGAATGAATGCGAATTTGCTTTAAGGAGAGCTTCATCAGCTTTTTTTTGAATCTCATGAATAGGCTTTAAGGAGCCGAGGATCTTCGAATACCGATGAATAGAGACCGAGGGATGAACTTCAACAGTATAAATAATAATATAATCATAAGTATTAAGAAGCTCGCGAACTCTTGAACTTGGGAAAAAAGTTCTCGATGCATCAAGAATGACGTCAAATAGCTGGCTTTTAATATGGTTAGAATGAGACACCAGGGCTTTTGAGCCTTTAAGATGAGATATGTAGGATTCAAATTCTTGAAGACTAGTATAAGTACAGCCGTTTACGAAGACAGGTAAATCAAAGAGAGATTGGAATTCGGACCCACACCAATTGTTTATTGGCCAGAATATATGCAAAGGATGATTGGATAACGCGAAGGCATTAACGATCCCCCTTATTCTATTTCCTAGTGATCCGTCAGAATAGACTAGTACGTTAGCCACGAAATGAAATCTGATTAAGAAGGGACTTGATCTTTTGAGAAATATCCAGGCTATCATAAATCACGTCATTAGCTTTACTTATTTCAGCATGCTCCCAGTCAGAACACATTGTTTTATTTACAAATGTGATTTCCAATAATTCAGGAAGAAGAAGGCCATTCACGGCAAAGGATGAGCCAGCAGAATTAGCCTTTACATAAGCTACATTGAAGACTCTCAAGAGTTTCGAAATGGTCTTTTGGGCATGGTATCCTACATAATAATTCCACATTAAGCTCAAGCCATGCAACTCAATCACGAGACAGCTGATGCTGTGCAATTCAGAATCCGGAATATCTCCTAAAATACTCCATTCTGATCCTTCAATATCCATTTGCAACATTATAGAGGTGCCTCTACAGCCATCAAGAATTTCGGGAATTGAAACACTAGAATCATCAGCAAGGCCAGCAGAAACAAGATATTTTGGAATATATGTGATCTTCTTTTGTTTGCTAATATCAAAAATACAATCTTTATCGATCATGTATATGTGCCCTATGGTTCCAAGTAAGTCTAGCTCGAATGACATTGATTCTCCTATTCCAGGTGAAATCAAGACGTCAAGATGTTTAGCTTCAAGAGGAATATCATATGATCCATCTCTCCCCCCGCCAACTGTGACAAGGTTATACTTATAATTAACAATCAAAAGGCTTAGGTATAGAGCCAACGCATTGTCTCTGCCGGCCTGCTCGCTGAGTAATCGGGTTGGTATATGATTGTATTTGCCTAGTGCTAGGCTGGTAGCGCGAATCAGAAAGTCTTTAATCATTATTCAAACTCCTCTAACCATAATGATAGCATGATGACGGGCCACAGTAAATGTATTGTGTCTTTACCCTCTTCAAAGTGGAGCCTCGTAAGCGTCTTTACAAATGCAAGATCAAGGTATAGAATACTATACAGTTTTGGACTATGCAATAGGTCTAATATGTGATTCTTCAAGATAGTTCGACTCCAGTAGTTAATAGGGGGAGCAAATCCACGCTTGGGCTTGTCTATTATGTGTTTTAAGTCATAGATAGCCTGACCCAGAAGATCTCTAAGTGGCTTTTTCAAAAGTAGAGGGTGATAGCTAGAAACGTAATATGGATTAGTCATATGAGAATAGCGTCTCAAGCGGTAGTCCCCAAAGGGTGATCTGATTTCCGAATTATGGAAGAGAGAGATTCTATCAGCTTTTGCAAAATAGCAATAAGGCAACTGAGTTTCTTGATCAGCCGCCATATAGTCAGATAAGTCAGTGTCTAGCATCACTGAAGGCCGTAAACAGGAACCGCTATATCTATCAGAAACTAAAAGAGCTTTTGCTCCATATGAAAAAGTCTCATTAAGCTCTAGGTTTGAAAAGGATCCAAATGCTTTGAGTAGCTTAAGCACTTTAAGCGGCAGGCCACTTGTTAGCAACCCTTTTAACCGGCTTGATTTAAGGTAATTATACAGCCCCCTTGATGTGCACCTAAGAGGAAGAGGGATCTTACTAGCTATTCTTGCAACCTGAACTTGATGCAAATAACGTGGATATCCACAGAATAGTTCATCAGCTCCATCCCCTGATAAGAGAACTTTGTCAAAACCCGATGCTTTATGAACCAGGCAGGAAAGAGGAACAGATGCAACGTCTGCTAAAGGCTCTTGAAAAAGACTTGCATGATTGAGAAAAGAATGAAGTATATCCTGTTCAGCTAAATGGTGCCTAACAAATGGCAAGCTTAGTTTGTGTGCTGTTATCTCTGCCGCATCACTCTCATCTCCAAGATGGCCTGGGAATGCTAGCGCATGACAAGTAACAGGTGTATCAAGTAACTTTAAATAGTATGCAAGGAGAGTTGAGTCTATTCCGCCAGAGAGCAAAACGCCTGTAGATAGATCACTAATAGAATGCTGCTCTATTATATGTCGCAAATCAGAATCAAGATCATCCTGAAAGCAGCATGAATCCAAATTTTTGTCAACTTTACTTATTGAGCAGGCCCTAAAATGCTTTAGATCTACTGTTAGGTGGCAACCAGGCGATAGCTTTTGTATGTTATTGTAGACTGAGTGTGGGGCCTGAAAAAAACCTGATTGAAGATATAATGCAATAGAGTGTTGATCAAGAGAGACATTGACCAGTTTTCGCAATGCCTGAATATCACTGCTTGCTATAAATAGATCGCTATCAAGATAGTAATAGATCGGCTTCATACCAGTATTGTCTACAGCCAAATCAATCTTACTTGTTTCATTGGCAAAATAAGCCAATGCATACATTCCATGAATATTTTCTATGGTATTATTAAAACCAAGACTTCCTATTAGGCCAGCAAGTACATCAGTATCGGAACTAGTATTAAGTTTCGAGCCAACGTTGGGCATGTATTTCCCTAGGAACTTAGAAAGATACGGTGTATTATAAATCTCCCCATTGTATAGCATATAGCCATTTTGAGGATAAGTTTTAACTGGCTGCTCAGAGGCAGTTTGAAGTGCTCTAATCGCTAGCCTATAGTGTCCCAAAAAAGTTCTCTCATCATAAAACAAGGTATTTTCAGTATCTGCACCTCGATATTTATTATACTTAAAAGCCTTTAATACGGCATCTTGATTGAGAGGCGTCTTGGCTTTAACAAAGAGAAATCCACACATAATTATTTTAAAGCTCTAAGAAGTTTTACAAAGACAACGAAAGGGATGACAGTCAGCTTGCGATAAAGGTTGCTGAACCTCCCCCTATGCCGATTAATGATATTAAGATATAATCCAGATCTGCCTATAATCCTCATGTTGCTAACAGGGTCTACACAAACATTTTCCCTTCTCCCGGAGAGAAATACGGCTATGGGGAACACATGCTGGTCCCTTATTGAACCAGATATGTTAAATAATAGCCACCATAGATATAAAATAGATTGACATGAATAACTTGGCCTACTGCAATAGATAACATTCATTTCGCAAAGCTGAATATCTTCACGTTTGATTGAAGATTCAAAGGTAATTGCCAAGAATAGAGACTTAACAAAAGTAGATATGGGGACTGTTCCAGCTTTTGCAAAGGCAAGAACTTCATCTAAGGAGGAAACTCTATATGGATGCTTCGATAAGACTATGGTGTCGCGCAGATTAGATCTCATAGAATAGCTACCTAGGTCATTGACTTCAATGTTTCCATCTACATATAGCGTTGACCTTGAAAGCGGAAATAGTACGTGCGGATGCATTTTATAATATCTTGAAATAAGGATTGTATCCGCATTATTGGTCATATCTATTATGATTGACCAGCCCAAAAGTTTTGCTTTACTTGCAACGACATTCGAATCAGTAATGAGGTATGGATGGAATTCTCTAAGATTTGCATTGACTAACGAGCAAGGTTGGTCGACCTTACCGATTATAACAGTGTATATTATACAGAGATCCGCATAGCTGGTCTTGCTATCATCCCAGCATGGTTGAAACGGAGAAGGTTCAAGCCTCATAAATACAGTCGCTTTAACTAATTGTATTGTAAAAAAGAAAACTCTCAGCCAGTAATCAATGGTTGTCTAGATAAGGTTTGGGGGGACCATTGTAGATGACATGGCCGCTTTCAAGTTTGATTAGCCTATCGCAGCTCTCTATGGTACTTAACCTGTGTGCAATCATTACTACTGTGAGATCGGTAGATAGCTGGTTGAGAGATTTCATAACAGCCTGCTCTGTAATAGTATCAAGCGCACTAGTAGCCTCGTCGAGTACCAATAGCTTGGTGTGTTTGTAGAGTGCGCGTGCAATTCCAATTCTTTGGCACTGCCCTCCACTAAGCTTTATACCCCTCTCGCCTACTTGACTGAAATACTCTTCAGGCATGCTCTCTATGAAGGATGAAACCTTGGCTATCTCCGCCACATATCTAACTCTTTTCATATCGATCTGATTTTTCGGAAGACCAAAAGCAATGTTTTCAGCAATAGAACAATCAGATAGATAAATTGTCTGAGGAACATGAGAGATTGTCGATCGCCATGCCTGTAGACGCTCGGGATGATCAGTATCGTGAAGGTCTAGGCCATTCACAAGAATTCGACCAGATATAGGCTCAAGCAACCCCATTATTATATCTACGAGCGTACTTTTTCCACTGCCTGTAGTGCCAATAATGCCTATGCGCTCCCCACGATGAATCTCAAAGCCTATGTCCTCCAAGACAAATGATTTATTGGAGCTAAACCCATAACTAAGCTGTTGAATTTCAAGATTAGACTCTATATATAATTGGAAGCCCGTAGCCTGCAAACTTTGCTTGGATATCTGTTGGTTTAACATCCCTAATACATCGTTTACGGCTGCTCTGTATGTTCGGATTAATGCCAGGCTGGCATAGAGCTGTTGCAAAGCCGGTAGGAGCCGCTGGAAACCCAGAGCAAACGTCCCTATCAATGCAATTACCTGCATGGAGTTAACTCCCTGCCAGGTCAACAGAAGAGCCATTAAAGCAATTACCAACATTCCAAGCGCTTCCAGAGCAAACCGCGGAAAGGCCCCCAAGAAAACGCTCTCAGCCTTCTTTAGTCGAAGAGGCAAATCTTCCTGGCGATAAATATCCAAATAGAGGGGTTGACTACTATCTAGTATGACGTCTCGTATTGCACCGAGGCCCTCCTGCAATGCCTTCAGTTGCCGCTGGCTCGCCCTAGCCATCACAACACTGTTCTCATGAAGTCTTTGCTTAGTACTAAAAGTCAACACGCCATATGCAAAACCAAATACAACAACTATAATCAATGAGAGCTGTAGGTTGATCACCATAAGAGCCGAAAATAATCCAACAGCCACAACTGATGAAGTAGTAAGCTGAAGAATATTTTTGATTACTTCGACAGTTTCAGTGATTTGTGTCGTGGATGCGAGTATAACAGAGGTACTATTCCGCCCTACATGTACTGAATAAGGCTGGTACAACGAGCGGCGATAGGTCTCGCAACTGAGATCAGATCCGATCGCCGCAGCTAGTCGCTCATTTAGCCAAAGATTCATCAACCTAACTGAAGCAGCCATCAACGTGACTATGCCAAAAAGTAATATAAACGGGATAAGTAGTTGACTTGGCTGTTGTATTCCAATTAAGCCTGCCAAATTCCGGATTGTAGTCACTCCCCAGAGTAGCTCAGGATTGGTAAGTACTCCCAAAAACGGCAGCACAGATGCCAGTGAAAATATCTCAGCTACACCACTCGCTAGCATCACTAACAGCAACCCGAAAAGCTGCCAGCGGCGTCTTTTACTGAAATGAACGTAGAGTTGTTGAATTAGGAGATTACGCATTGATGTTTGAAGTTTTTAAACCTGCTGTATTTGATGGAATTAATCAACCCTTTGAATGAATCTAAAAATCTAATACGGGTATTTTGCTATGCGCAAAAGCCATGAGCTTAGATTACGTGGCAAGCTATGTTTGCCGAACAGCAATGTCTCAAGTGATTCCTTGCTATAATTAAATCGTAGCCCAATGAATCAGAATAGTCCACTTCGGATGGTGAACAGGATAAGCACCATCAACAGGAATGCCTCTTCTTCTTGTTACTGGTTAATATCTTTTGCCAAACTCGAACACACGTGGCGTCTCACAGCTACGCATTGCTGTCATTGTCAGTCCAGGCAATTCTCCGCCACTGCGGCTATACTAACCGGATAATGAAATAAGATAAAAGGTCTGACGGTGTAACTTGGAGGCAATAGCTGGCACAATTAAGAAGCTAGCAAAATATGCATCTAGTGGCAGGAACAAAAAGACTAATTTGGTCAAGTCATGGTACATTAAAAAAATAATGGTAGACAAGCAATTATAGAAAATCGTGAGGAGCTGGAGCGGGGATCAGAGCCTATCTTCGTGAGTGACAGTTCGTGCTAAATTAGAAATTATCCGAATCGGGCGATGACTCTATGCCAGAACTTGAATGACTTTTTCAAATGTCTTATTGCTGAGCTTGGAAGAATTTGGCGAGATCAAGGTTGCACAACTGCAATGTATTTAGAATTTGTAGAATATGGTTGACAACTACACATAAAGTGATCCGCATCGGCGAACCAGCATCCTTGACTTCAAGCCACTCAAATTTCCAAGGCTGAAATAGCAGCAGCTTTAGCGGCCATATCACCAAGCTAAATCGGCGAGAATTCATTAATAGCGACTATACATATTGAAGCTCCCAGCACCTTGATATATTTTAGAGGCTACATACGTCTTGCATTGCAGATGTTTAAAAACCTATGCGGTGCAGAGCGAGGAGCCGGAATATGCTGAGCGAAGCCAAAAGTAGAATCGGCTAGGATCATCTTATCAAGGACTCGAATCAGCCTTGCTACGATATCGACAATATATATAAGATAGCGAAGCGTCTGGCCATATTAGAACATCTGGATTGGCCCGCCTACCAGCATTACCCTTGTGAATAGGCAAAGGGCCATATCCGGCCAGCCCAACACCCCTTACACCGTAACCGCTGGCCTGTAGCAAGTAGGTGTTGGTGTGGGGTATGAGCACTAGGCCCCGTAAAAGCTGCGATACCAGCCGGCGAAACGCTCAATTCCCAGCTCCAGCGGTGTTGAGGGCCGAAACCCAACCCAGGCCTCCAGTGCGCTGGTGTCGGCGGCAGTGGCCTCCACATCGCCGGGCTGCATCGGCTCGAGTTGCTGGATCGCTTTGCGGCCAAGTGCTTGCTCTAATAGAGCGATGAAGTGGAGCAGCTGCTCGGGATGGGCGTTGCCGATATTGAACACCCGGTGTGGCGCCCAGCTGGTCGCTGGATCTGGCGCAAAGGCATCGAAGGCGGGATTGGGGGTGGCCGGTTTGTCGACGCAGGCGATCACCCCGGTCACGATGTCGTCGATGTAGGTGAAATCGCGGCGCATGCGGCCCTGGTTGAACACCCGGATCGGCTCCCCCGCCAGGATCGCCTTGGCAAACAACATCGGCGCCATGTCGGGCCGGCCCCAGGGGCCGTACACGGTGAAAAAGCGCAGCCCCGTAGCCGGCAGCCCATACAGGTGGCAGTAGGTGTGGGCCATCAATTCATTGGCTTTCTTAGTGGCCGCGTACAGGCTCACCGGATGGTTCACGGACTGATGTTCCGTGAACGGCAGGTTGGTGTTACCGCCATAAACCGAACTGCTGGAGGCATAGACGAGGTGCTCAACGCCGTGATGCCGGCAGCCTTCGAGGATGTGGCCGAAGCCCACCAGATTGCTCTGGATGTAAGCGACCGGGTTCTCCAGGGAATAGCGAACGCCGGCTTGGGCGGCCAGATGGATTACGCCCCGAGGGCGTACCGCGGCGAACAGCTCCGCAATGGCGGAGCAATCGGCGATGTCGAGCTGGTGAAACAACCAGCTGCTCGGGCTGCCGCTGGCCGCTGCCTGGAGCAGCTGCAGCCGAGCCTGCTTCAGGGCGGGGTCGTAGTAGGTGTTGAGGTTGTCAACGCCGATAACATGTTCGCCGCGGGCTAGGAGCCGCTCGCACACGGCCGCCCCAATGAAGCCTGCAGAGCCGGTGACCAGGATCGTCATGCTTCTGCTCCGTCCCCAATGGTCCAGACCTGCAGCCCCGCCGCTCTGGCAGCGCTGGCATCTGCCTTGGCCCGGGCATCAAACAGCCAGGCCGGCTGGCGCATCACCGCCGCCACTGCCAGCCAATCGATCGCCGCAAACTGTTGCCACTCGGTGAGCAGCACCAGGGCATCTGCGCCGCTCGCCGCCTCCTGCACATCGCTCACCGCGTGCCAGCTCCCCTCGGCTGCGTGCTCAGCACTGGCCGCACCTGCCGGCTGGCCCAGGTCGCGTGCCATCTGTGCCTCGCTCACCTTGGGATCGACGATCGCCAGCTGGGCCCCTTCCTCCAGCAAATCGCGGCAGATGCGGATCGCCGGGGATTCGCGGGTGTCGTTGGTGTTGGACTTAAACGCAAACCCAAGCACTGCCAAGCGCTTACCCGTAACCGTTCCAAACAGCTTGGTCACCACCAGGCGGGCAATGCGGTGCTGCTGCCAGGTGTTGAGCGCCACCACCTGCTCCCAGTAGGCCGCCACCTCCTCGAGGCCGTAGTGGCGGCAGAGATACACCAAGTTGAGAATGTCTTTTTGAAAGCAGCTGCCGCCAAAGCCAGGGCCGGCCTGCAGGAATTTGGAGCCAATGCGGCTGTCCGTGCCAATCGCCTTGGCCACCTCGCGCACATCGGCGCCCGTGGCCTCGCAAAAAGCAGCAATGCTGTTGATCGAGCTGATCCGCTGGGCCAAAAAGGCATTGGCCGTGAGCTTGGAGAGCTCGCTGCTCCACAGGTTCGTGCGCAGGATCTGCCCAGGAGCTACCCAGTGGCCGTAGATCCCAGCCAGAGCTTCTATTGCCTCTGGATCCTCACCACCAATCAGCACACGATCGGGATTCTCCAGATCAGTGATCGCCGTGCCTTCCGCCAGGAATTCGGGGTTGGAAAGCACTGAAAAGGTGGGCCCAGCCCCATTCGATCCCGCTTGGGGGGAAGAAGCACCAAGAATTGCCTGCACAGCTTCCGCGGTGCGCACCGGCAGGGTGCTTTTCTCCACCACGATCGTGTGGCCGCGGGCATGGGTAGCAACTGTGCGGGCAGACGCCTCAATCCAGCGCAGGTCGCTGGCCTGACCGGCTCCAAGCCCCTTGGTTTTGGTGGGGGTGTTCACCGAGAGAAACACCATGTCGGCAGCGGCAATCGCCGCCTCCACACCGGTGGAAAAGTGCAGATTGCGGCCCCGGCAGCGGCCCACCACCGCATCCAGCCCGGGCTCATAGACCGGCAGTTTGGAGAGGTCGGAGTCGTTCCAAGCCGCGATCCGCTCGGCGTTGAGATCAACCACCGTCACCTGGATCTCTGGGCAGCGATCCGCAATCACCGCCATCGTCGGGCCACCCACATAGCCCGCTCCGATACAACAGATGGTGCGGATATTTAGTGGCGCCATGGAACTCACAGTCTCACCTTCTGCTGGCTGAGCCGCAAGCAAAACTCCTTCACGGTGCTGGCTAGACCCACATCTAGTGAGATCCTGGCCCGCCAACCCAAGGCTGCAAGCCGGCTCACATCCAGCTGTTTCTTCGGGGTTCCATCGGGTTTGCTGGCATCCCAGAGGATCTCGCCCTGGAAGCCCGTTGCAGCGGCCACAGCTTCGGCTAGCTCGCGGATCGTCAAATCCACGCCCGTGCCCACATTGAGGAATTGTTGCTCTTCGGGCCCAGGCTGCCAGTTCTCCAGCGCAAAAACGCAGGCCTCGCCCAGATCATCCACATGCAGGAACTCACGCAGGGAGGTGCCGGTGCCCCAACAGGTCAAGCTGGCGTCGCCGCGCTCGGCAGCTTCGTGGAAGCGGCGGATCAGGGCCGGCAACACGTGGCTGTTGGTGGGGTGGTAGTTGTCTCCCGGGCCATACAGATTGGTGGGCAACTGCTGCGCAGAAGGCTTCGCCTACAGGCTGATGACATCAAAGCCGTGCTGCCGGCGCAGCGCCTCACACAGCTTGATACCAGTGATCTTGGCGAGCGCATACCACTCGTTCGTGGGCTCCAGGGGCCCGGTGAGCAGCGCTTCCTCGCGGATCGGCTGCTCGGCGAGCTTCGGGTAGATGCAGCTGCTGCCCAGAAACAGCAGACGCCGTACACCACTGCGCCAGGCCGTTTCGATCACATTGGTCTGGATCTTGAGGTTGTCGAGCAGGAAATCAGCCGGGTAGCTGCTGTTGGCCTGGATGCCGCCCACCTTGGCCGCCGCCAGCACCACCACCGTGGGTTGGTGCTTCTCGAACCAGCTCTGCACGGCGGGGCCGTCTTCCAGATCCAGCTCGGCGCGGCTGGCCGTGACCAAGTTGCTGTAGCCCGCCCGCTGCAGCGCCCGGCAGATGGCGCTCCCCGCCATGCTGCGGTGGCCGGCCACGAAGATGCGGTCGGCGGGGGTGATCAGGGGGGGCATG
>Ga0310082_100033_pt1 | contig 14843 bp, 14 predicted proteins | sample LakEriER1LargeC7_FD_194437 | JGI IMG/M metagenome (GOLD analysis project Ga0310082, IMG submission 194437) | Enriched freshwater cyanobacterial communities from Lake Erie, Ontario, Canada - ER10.Large.C7 | ecosystem: Environmental > Aquatic > Freshwater > Lake | place: Canada: Ontario | collected...
GCTGAAGGGTTACGCGATTGCCGATCACAACAGATTCGCCAGGTCCAACCTCGATCCAGCAATCGTGCAATGCCCATGATTCACGCCCAAGAACAAGCTTGCCATCCTTGTGCACAATTACCGTACAATTACGCCCAAAAGAGAAATTACCTGAAACCACCAACTGGGCATTTTCGTGCAGATGCAACTGGCTACCAACACCCAAAAAGAGAGATGATCCCAAAGCACCTGAAAATCCAGAGCTATTATGTACACAAACCTGACAGCCTGAGCTCAATCTAAGCCGACGACCCGCACGTGCAATGAACTTGAGCCTTGAAATTTCTCGACTTAGGATGACAAAGGCATAACGCAAAGGCATATTGATCTAGGCTCTACGAAATAGCTGGAGCATTCGTTTCCGTCGAGCCATTTCGGCTGGCAATTTGGACCATGGCACTGACCGACTACATTCCCGATAAACGCTGTCATATTGGAACTTTGCACCAAAAGATGAAACAGCAAACTCGACCTGCAAAACATGGCGAAATCCACTGGTAGCGCGTCCATCTCTGTGAATACCTGACGTATCGGCTATGAGCATAGATCCCGTAGGGCCAGTCGCTTTAATCACTAGTGACTGATCAAGAAGATTTTCAAATCTGCCACCTTTGTAATAGCCTTTGTTCTTTACCTTGTGCGAATCAGAAATATACTCAAAAGGCCCATGGGATTCATCGACATCTGTCAAATTAACGAAGAACTTGACGAATTTGATCCAGTCCATATCATAGTGGTATGTTTGAGCCGCAGCAGAATAGATAGCAGCAGATTCTACATCCCCCTTGAATGGAACAACATACCAGCTGTCAATAGAAGTAAGGATGGGATCGCACCCAAGGTATAAATCGGCAATGTCAACCATTTTAAGCTCTGATATAATCTCCCAAGCAGAAATACTGCCAACCACATCCCTCCTATAGAAATCTAAGCGAGCACTCGCTCTGAATGAATCTACTAGGGCTGAATAAATAGATGCATATTCGGGCCCATGCTCAAAATTTTGCAACACTTCGTAGATTGGATGTGCAGAAAGCTCGTTCCGGAGACTCTGACACAAAAGTTGAACACGGACAGAAGGATTATCAATCTTGTGGTTACCGTGTTTTTTGAGAGACTGAACTATAAGCCCAGTATTGACAGAAATGCGTGACTTGGAAGGGTGCAATAGCCTGGGCAAAGAGGAAAGAATCTGCGGGCTTTTACCTCTGCTAAGCGAATAGCAACTCCTCATGAGGGAATAAGAAGACTTGCTAGATGTAAAACCATCATTGAAAGACGAAGCTACATAATCATAGACAAACGACGCGAAAGCCTTGATAAATCTTGCAAAACGGCTGCCCATGCTTTGGATGTTAGCGCCAGCAGAATTAGGCGGGGCGTCAAAATACATGCTAATTTAGCAAGGAATTGTTCGAATAAGAGATTGTCTGCTCAAGCCGCATATCCATGAGAATTCGGCTAGTCTTCGCCATGCTGGCATTAAAAGACAGCATAAGTGGATACCGAAGAATTTTTTAAGACATGTAGAAGTCAGAGTTACGCCACTAAGTTTCTTAGTAAGCAGAACGCCTCTGCCGCTTCAACGCCAACCTGTGCACCCCGCCAGCGGGCTAGGTGCTCCAAGGCCTCGATGGAACGGGCATGGGGCCAAGCGCGCATCTCGCTGGCGTAAGCCGCGAGGGCGTCGCGCTTGCGCGGCCACTGGGCAGTGATGTCGACAAACCAGTTGGGCTGGAAGGGCGGCGCTGAGCCAGGGGGCTGCCACTCCGTGCTGCTGGCCACCTCGAAACTGAGCAGCCGCCGTACCGGCTGGCCGGGCGTGGGACGGCACGCGGTGATCACGGCCTCATGCAAGCGGCGATGGTCCACATTCACATCGCCCGCATGGTGCACATAAACCACCTGAGGCTGGTGACGCTCCATGCGCACCTCGATGAGCTTGATTAGATCCAGGCGATCGAGGGAATCCAGGCGGTTGTCGGGGCAATCGAGCAGCTCAACACCTGCTACTCCCAGAATTGCGCCAGCTTTCCGGGCCGCCTGCGCCAGGGCGGAGAGTTCATCGCTGGCCTGACCGCGATCCCGTTGCTGCAGGCGGGAGGTGGCTCCTTCCGCAACGATCAGCACCTGCACCTGATCCCCGGCTTCCGCATGGCGGGCAATGGTGCCTCCGCAGCCGAGCACTTCATCATCGGGGTGGGCGGCGATAACCAGAACAGATTTGGACATCTTGTTAATTGAGTTGGCCAATAATTTGGTGCATCAGTTCGGCACGTATCCAATCCTCTTTCGTGTCAATGTCTTGCACACGCCAGCGCGGCAAGAGCAAGGGCCGACCATCATCAAAAATATTCACTGTGTGTTCCCAGGCAGCTGGACGGGCCCAGTAAAATTGACCCGCATCGTGATAAGCGTCTTCAAGATCCTGGCTGCGGGTTTTTAAATGTTCAAAATTAAACATCGAAGACCTGCCATCTGCATCGATGCGAATAGCGCGCTGAATGGGGAAGGGGAAGCTGGTGGCGGAAAACACAAAGCTATGCTGCGGCGACTGATCGAGCAATCGAGCAGCCTCGACGAGGTCACTTGGTTGTACAAAAGGGGCGGTGGCATAGAGGCAGCACACGGCATCCAGCATCATTCCCTCCTGCCCACACCACTGCAACGCATGCAGGACTACAGCTTGGGTTGAAGAGTGGTCATCAGCCAAGTGGTCGGGACGCCAAAACGGCACCTCAGCTTCATAGCCGCGCGCCACACCAGCAATCTCCTCGTCATCGGTGCTAACGAGGATGCGATCGAAACAGCCGGCAGCATGAGCCGCGGCAATTGACCAGGCGATCATCGGCCGGCCTCCAAACGGCAAAATATTCTTACGGGGAATACGCTTGCTTCCACCGCGTGCTGGGATTACACAAATCTTCAATCCCATCTTATTACGGATTACGCATTGCAATATTACTTTGCTTGCAATGGGAGCGAATTGTGGAGGGGGTCTCTTGAGTAAGAGAAAAAATAGAGCCAGCTACAATACCTTGTATATATGAATTATTAAGAGCAGAGCTGAAATGTTCAGTCGCTCCAGCACCTCCTGCCATCAATAAAGGAATACGAAAGCTGCGATTCTCAAGCTCTGCCAGAAGCGGGAGATCCAACCCCTGCAATGAGCCATCTAGATCTACGTTATAGAGCAAAAGCTCTCCAGCCCCCACGGCAACAGCAAGGCCCATAGTATCAAACAAATTCATATTATCCCTTATCGATGATATTCGATAATCCCAAATCGTTGGAATCGAACCAAAAGTAGATCGGCTATATGGCAAGCAAATGCCTGTACTTTGAGTTCCAATTGCAGATGCAATGGCTGCCACACTTGATGGATTGTCAAGAAACATAGCCGTGACGTATATCTTATCAAAGCCAGCATTAATACATGCAGCGGCATCTGCAGGGGATGAAATCCCCCCAGCATAAGCAATAGGAATATTAACTTCTTGGCGGACTAACTTCAACAATCTCTGCGGACAATTGAATTTCGAGGAGCCGGCTAAATCAGTATTAATAATCAACAGCTCATCACACTCTCTACTTACATGAAGGCGAAGCTGCTGAGCAAGAGCGCCAACCGTTCTCCAAGGGGTGAATTTCTGAGAGATTGAAACGTTGGTTCCACCACGAAGAAGAATAGAGGGAATAATACGCTTTTTCATTGCAAAAGAACTTGATCTAAAAGAGCGTAACCAGTAGATCCACTTTTTTCTGGATGAAACTGGAAGCCCATGATATTTTTACTTGAAATAGCAGCTGCTAGCATGCCATCGGGATGCTCAAAAGACGCAATCACTACATGATCTTGCAGGGGCTTAGCGTAATAAGAGTGAACAAAATAAAAGTCTGATGATTTTAGGGATGGCGCAAAAAGAGTACGTTGAGTTTCTGGAAACTTAAGTTCGTTCCATCCGATATGTGGAACAGAGAAAGAAGAACCTGAAGGGATTAACTCACAAGCACCAGGAATCAAACCAAGACCTTCGACACCAGGGCTTTCAGCACTAGATTGGAGAAACATTTGCATACCAAGACAGATTCCAACCACTTTCCCCCCTGAATTAACATGATCTTTAATAGGTTTAACCAAGGATAAGAAATTAAGATATTCCATTCCTGCACCAAAAGTTCCGACTCCAGGTAAAATGATAATATCCCTAGATGTTAATTGATCGGACCTGCACAGAATCTGATAGGGCAATGCACGTAAACGTAAATACCGTTCCAGGCTAAAAAAGTTGCAAAATGGAAAGTTGACAACTCTAATCAGTGCATGCATCAAGTTAGTCCTGCTGAAAATGGTTGTAGCTGCCCGAAAGCTCTGGCGAACCATCTACGCGTTTTATTAAGTTATCGAATTCATCTTTTTTAAAAAGATCGTAGTTTGTATAGTCATCACAAACAGCTTCAAATTCGTTTATCGTTATGGAGTACTCTTCCAGGATTTTGGGAAGAGCTTTATCCATATACGAAGATGGATATCGGCCATCATTTTCTTTGACCAAATAAATCGCATCATCACGAGACAGAAGCTTGCGGCGGATCAGATTGCAGGCAATATCTGTAGCTCTACTAAACCCAAATTTCAGATATTTTTGGTAATCATGTATTCCATGAACATAGTTATCAAGATTTTCGTAATTAGCTATGGATCCAAGTATATTGGCATCACTTACCTTGAACCCAAGACTTTGCGCAATTACTAGATTTGAGATACCATGCCATTCAAAATAATTGTCTAAATAAATGCCCTTAAGGCCAAGTGCCTCAACCTCTTGAGATGAGGGATACTCATATAAATATAAATCTTTGTCGCTTACACCATCAATAGAAGGTAGATCGCTAACACGTAATCCATTGAGAGAGCCATACTCTTCTAGAACACGTCGATCAAAATAAACCATAGAAGCATCTTCAGGCCGCCCTGCTCCATACTCGCGTTGACCACATTCGCCCCAAACAATAACAGGAATATTAAACTGCACGGCTGCCCGTACTGGGATGGTATAAATCAAAAGATGCTCAGGCCACTGTATATCGCCTACATTAAAGAATGCATACCGATTTATACGGCGACGTACATCTCTGTTTACTGAGTATTCAACATGGTCGACGCCCATTGATTTTAGATTTTCAAGATTCGCTCTTCCAATTGTTGTGAGTTGATCAGTTGGAGCTGTAACGCAGAGAGGGGTAAAGCCTTGCTGCAAAACTCTCCAAACCTGATAAGTACTATCTTTTCCGCCAGAAACTGGCACAATGCAATCATATCGTGAATTCTTCTTATTCTTTTTGATTAAATCACAAAAGACACTTGGCCCTTTCAAGTAATCATATTCAGCCCTCTTATCGTATGAGTGACAAGCGCCACAAATTCCATCGCGGAACCAAAGATCAGGTTTACTTGAAGGATAGAGACAGCGTTTGCAATAACTGATCATTTTTCTTTCCTATAAATAGCTTGAATTTTATAGCCAAGACCTTCTGATTCAATCATGGCAGGATCCAGAATCGATTCAACAAGAGGGTCGACGGAGTTATCAAGATAAGGATCATTAGCATAGGACAAGAAGTTATTAATAGCATATGTCTCTGAAATAACTGTCTGAAAGTTAACAAGCGCATAGCCAGCACTAGTAAAGGCTAAATCAAGACTATGTTTACTGAAAAGAGTAAGATGTTCAACTCCATCAAACATATTACAGTTGCAACGTAATATTCTAGCTGCTAGCGAATCTGATGTTGGCACCTGCACGAATATATAACCGCCGGGCCTAAGAATGGTCTTCAATGAATTAACATAGCCGACCGGATCCTTAATGTGCTCTAACACATCCCAAAGAGTAATAACATCAAAAACAAGACTTCTGTCTAATTCTGTCAAAGTAGAGCCAATTATTTTAATTCCGTTCAAGCGTGCATACTCAGCCTCAGATTCATTGGGCTCGACACCAAAACCATCAAACCCATTGTCTATTGCAACTGAAAGAAACAATCCACTGGAGCACCCTATATCTAATATCTTGGAACCTGCAGAAATTGATTGAATTGAAGATAACCCTTTTAGATAAATTCTGCGATAGAATTCAGTCTCATTGCGATGCCATTCAAGGGTATTCGTTGGATAGCCACTATAAAAAGCTAAAAGCTTATCAGAAGAGAGCTGATTGCTTAAATATATATGCCGGCAATTGGGGCAGTAGCAATAGGCTCCATGATTTTTAGTGAATATTGGATCATCCGCTTTGTAACCACATGTGGGGCAGTCGCAATATTCATAATCTTTTACTTTGTCTAGTAAAGACAGAAAGCTATCAGTATATGAATGCGAGTTCACAAGCTGATCTTGGCGAGCTTGATGAAGCGCTAGCTGATTGGTGGTTTCAATGGTCATAATGGGGCGATTAGAAAGATCAAGTTAAAACCGGACAGAAGCAAGCGACTGATTGTACTCTTTGAGTATATATGTTATATAGGGGTTGCAAGCTTCATGCCTAGCAAGTGGTCCCTTAGTTGGGAAACAACTTCAAACTGATCAGAATCTCTCAATCCAGGGAAAATAGGCAACGATAATGCAATCTGAGGATAGGTTTCGGCAACCGGGAACTGCCCCTTGCTAAACCCTAACTGCCGGTAGTAAGGCTGAAGATGCACTGGGCTGTAGTGCAGCTGGACGCCGATCCCCGCCGTCTGAAGCCCCTCAAAGACCTGGCGGTGCTGCCAGGGGGAGGCCATCTCCAGCCTGATCACTGCAAGATGCACGGCACTTCGTACATCAGTTGGGATCTTTAGCAAACTCACCGGCAGATAAGCCAAAAGCCGCTTATAACTTGTAAGTAGGCGATTGCGTTCAATTACAACTTCATCTAGGCGTTCCAATTGGGATAAGCCCAGCGCTGCCTGAATATCTGTAAGGCGATAGTTAAAGCCCAACTGCTGCTGCTCATAACTCCATGGGCCGGCGGCTTGTTGCTCAAAGCGCTCTGGATCCTTTGTAATTCCATGGCTACGCAACTCAGTCATGCGTTGGGCCAGCACCGGATCGTTAGTGGTAGCCAGGCCGCCTTCGCCGGTGGTGATGATCTTCACCGGATGGAAGCTAAATACAGTTATAGCGCTGTGGCGGCAGTTGCCAACTGGCTCGCCGCGGTAACGGCCGCCGATCGCATGACTGGCATCCTCCAGCACCGCAAAGCCGTAGCGCTCAGCTAGCGATCCAATCGCCGCCATGTCGCAGCTGCTGCCCGTGAGATGCACCGGCACCACCACCTTTGGCAGGGTGCCATTGCGTTCGGCCTGCTCCAGCTTGGCCGCCAGCGCCGCTACGCTCATCAGTCCGGTGGCGGGTTCGATGTCCACAAAATCCACCGCAGCGCCGCAATAGCGGCCGCAGTTGGCCGAGGCCACAAAGGTGATCGGCGAGGTCCAGAGCCGATCGCCCGGCCCCAGCCCCAGAGCCAGGCAGGCGATGTGCAGGGCGCTTGTTGCGCTGTTAACCGCCACTCCATGCCGCGCGCCCACCTTTGCGGCCACGGCTTGCTCAAAGGCCGGCACCGCCGGCCCCTGGGTGAGGAAGGGGCTGCGCAGTACCTCCACCACCGCAGCGATGTCGGCTTCTGTGATGGTTTGGCGGCCGTAGTGGAGGAAGGGCTGCGGATCGCTGCTCATACGGGCTGGAATGCAGGGTCCACGTGATCGCGAATTAGCGCCCGTAGCTGCTCCACGCTGAGAAACTCCGGATTAGAACCAGAGTTGTAGGCAAACCCCGTGGCTACCGGCTCGCTGCGGATGCCGGCCTCGTCGTAGAGCTCTTGCACCCGGCCATCGCTCGGCAGGATCGCATAGTAAGCGCCCAAATCGATCGTGGTGAAGCTATCGGAGCTGGTGATCATCTCCTCATGGATTTTTTCACCCGGGCGAATGCCAGTGATCGGCTTCTCGCAGCTCGGCCCGATTGCTTCCGCCACATCGGTGATCCGGTAGCTGGGGATTTTGGGTACAAACAGCTCACCACCCAGCGCATTCTCCAAAGTCCACAACACCATCGACACGCCTTCGCTTAGAGAAATATTGAAACGGGTCATCGCTGGATCGGTGATCGGCAGCACGCCAGTTTTGGCCTTCTCCAAAAAGAAGGGGATCACCGATCCGCGCGAGCCCATCACATTGCCGTAGCGCACCACCGAGAAGCGCAGATCGCGCTTGCCCTTGATGTTGTTTGCTGCGATGAACAGCTTGTCAGAACAGAGCTTGGTGGCGCCATAGAGATTGATTGGGGCGGCGGCCTTGTCGGTACTTAGAGCCACCACCCGTTTTACGTCGGTGTCTAGGCAGGCTTGCACAACGTTTTCGGCACCGAGCACGTTGGTTTTTATAAATTCAATTGGGTTGTATTCGGCAGCTGGCACCTGCTTAAGAGCAGCTGCATGCACAACTGTATCAATGCCTTCTAAAGCACGTTGCAATCGATCCCGGTCGCGCACATCTCCCAGAAATAAACGTAGCTGAGGATATTGGCTTTCTGGGAAGAGCTGCTGCAGCTCCCATTGCTTCAGCTCATCGCGGCTATAAATAACCAGCCTCTTGATATCTGGAAAACGGTTGAGCGTTTCAGCGATGAACGCCTTGCCAAAGCTGCCGGTGCCACCGGTGATCAGGAGGCGGGATGAATTATTAAATGGCATCGAAAAGTAGTGATTTATCAAAGTGTCTGTAAACTAAGATTAGGTGTTGTTGAAAAAAAGGATTTCCTGGGGGGGACCTTGCTTTAGCAAGTTTCCATCCTCCAACTCAATCACCCGATCACAACCTGCCACAGTGCTGAGCCGGTGGGCAATCATAACAATCGTGAGCTTACGGCTTAAGCTCTCGATAGCTTCCATCAGGGCTGATTCAGTTGCGTTATCTAACGCGCTAGTAGCCTCATCAAATACCAATATACTGGCCTGTCTATACAGAGCTCTAGCAATGCCGATGCGTTGGCGTTGGCCGCCACTCAGGCGGATGCCCCGTTCTCCCACAAAGGTTTTGTAGCCACGAGGGCTGGATTCAATAAATTCAGCGATCTGGGCCTGCTGGGCCGCCAGTTTCACCCGCTCAAGATCAAGCTCTGCTGCTGCCGAACCAAAGGCAATATTTTCAGCAATTGAGCGATCTGCCAAATAGATCATCTGGGGCACATGGGCAATGGCAGCTCGCCAGGCCAGCAAGCGTTCCGGGTCCTTGTGGCTATGGATACTGAAACCATCCACCGTGATCTGGCCGCTGCTTGGCACCAACAAACCCATCAACAAATCAACTGTGGTGCTTTTGCCGCTGCCAGTGCTACCAATCAGCCCCACCCTTTCGCCTTTTTTTATTTCAAAGCTGAGCCGATCAAGCACCTGAGGCCCATCGCTGCCATAGGCAAAGCTCACCTGCTCAAAACGAATCTGTTGCTGCAAACTTAAGGGTGCAGGGATTGTTGCCAATGCACCTGGAGGTAGAGGTTGCTCAAGGCTGTCTACCACCGCCTCCACGGCACTTTTGTAGGCCTTGATCGTGGCCCAGGCGGAATAGGTTTGTTGCAAGGCCGGCAGAATCCGTTGAGCACCAAGCGCTAAAGCGCCTAGCAATGGCAAAGCAGTGGCCATGCCGCCGTGGCTTCTGCTGAGCCCATAGGCCACACCACCTATCAAACAAAGCCCTACCGCTTCCATTATGTAGCGAGGGAAAGCGCCAATAAATGTTGATTGCGCTGAGATCTGCCTAAGTGGCCGATCAGCCTGGCGATATATCTGCAGATATAGCCGCTGGCTGCCATCAAGCAACACATCACGAATTGCTCCCAAACCTTCCTGTAAAGCTTGCAGGCTTGCCTGGCTATAAACAGCAGAGCGTTTGCTATTGCTGGCTAGCTCACTTTTACTGGCTTGCACAATCAAGCTATAGGCCAGGCCAAACACCCCGCCAGCAATCAAGGCAACCTTGGCATCAATTAAAAGTAAGGCCCAAAGCAGACCCAGCAACACCAACCCATTGGTGACCATTGCCAGCAATGAATTAAGCACCCCAACAAGCAAACCCACCTGGCTTTGCAATGCCGTGATCACTCCACTGCTATTGCGGGCCACATGCACCCCATAGGGTTGATAAAGCGTGCGGCGATAGGCCTCACAACTCAAATCACTACCGATTGCTGCTGCTAAGCGACCATTCAGCCATACATTCAGCAGCCGTACTGCCGCTGCACCAATTGCCGCTAGGCCAAAAAGAAGGGTAACTGGCAGCAACAGCTGAGCCGCTGAACTTATGCCAAGTTGTGGGGCTAGTTGCTGCACAACAGGCAACTGCCAGATCTGCTCAGGATTGGCCAATACCGCTAGGAATGGCAGCACCGCCGCCAGAGAAAACACCTCTGCGCCGCTGCTAGCCAGCATCACCAACAGCAATGCACCCAGCTGTAGGCGCCGTTGCTGGCTAAGGTGTACCCAGAGTTTGCGGAGCAGGCTGCGGAGCGAGGGGCTAAGGAGTTGCTGGGGTACTGGGTTCATATCAAGGTTATATTGATTACGGGCAGGAAGCATCTTCAAAGTGGCGAGAGGAAGCTATCTATTCTGTGAGAGTACGGGCTGAGCGAAGCAAGTACACCGCTAGATCAGCCTGGTGGTCAGGTGAAAGCCGTTGAAGTCGGCTAAGATAACTGTCATTTGGGTGAAATAGATTTAGAACTAGACAGGCTTTTTGCTGCCATCGTTTAGATTATTTAAGGCTGGGGATCTGGCTTGCGTAAAAGCTTTGTATTCCGAAACAAGCTTGTGCAATCCCTCCATCGCTTCCTGGATATCCCAAGCATGCAAAGCTTTTTCTAACTGATCCACCAGCCCAGCGAGCTCATCGCCTCCCAATCTCTTCTCCTGCGCCTGCCGAATTAACGGATGCTCCGTGGCCTGATCATTATCAGAAAGCAAAAGCTCTTCATACAGCTTCTCCCCTGGCCTCAGGCCCGTAAAGGTGATCGCGATATCCCCATCAGGTTTTTTGCTATCACGCACCGTGCAGCCCGAAAGCTCCACCATCTGGCGGGCCAGATCCACCAATTTCACCGGTCCGCCCATATCCAGCACAAACACCTCCCCCCCCTTGGCCATCCCAGTGGCCTGCAGCACCAGCTGGGCAGCCTCCGGGATCGTCATGAAATACCGGGTGATCTCGGGGTGGGTCACCGTGACCGGCCCGCCGCTCGCAATCTGCTCGCGAAACAACGGCACCACCGAACCCGAGGACCCCAGTACGTTGCCAAAGCGCACCATCGAGCAGATCGAGCCGCTGCCTTGCTCTGCCACCCGGGCCGCCGCATCCTGCACCAGCAGCTCACACACCCGCTTGCTGACCCCCATCACATTGGTGGGGCGCACCGCCTTATCGGTAGAAATCAAGGTGAAGCGCTTCAGCCCGCAGGCGATGGCCGCATCGAGGGCAGATCGGGTACCAAAGATGTTGTTGGCCAAGCCCGCGCACACGTTGGCCTCCACCAGGGGCACATGCTTGTAGGCCGCCGCATGCAGGAGCACCGTGATGCCATGGCGACGCAGCAACATCTCCATCCGCGGCCGATCGGCCACATCGGCGAGCACTGGCACCAGCTCCACCCCTGCTGCCAAAGCTTTGGCCAGAAGCTCTTGGTGAATGGCGTAGAGAGCAAATTCATTGCGCTCCAGCAGCACCAAGGCCTTTGGCCCCTGACTCAAAACACGGCGACACAGGGCTGATCCAATCGAACCGCCTGCCCCAGTAACCAGCACTGCTTCCCCTTGTACCGCTGCTTTAAGCAGCTCGGGAATCGGCTCAGACGGTTCGCGGCCCAAGAGCTCTTCGATCGCCACCGGACGCAACTCGCTGACGGCGCTCTCGCCTGAGGCGATCTGGCCCAGGGACGGCATGGACATCACCTCTAAGCCCATGGCCTTGAGCTGCCGCACCAATAGGCTGCGCCTCGAAAGCGGGGTGGACGGCATCGCCACCAGCACTTGGCGGATGTGCTGCTTGCTGAGCAACACCTGAAGTTGATCAGGCCGGTGGATGGGCAGGTCTTGGACCTTGCGGCCCAATAACCGGGGGTCGTCATCGAGCAAGCCGACAACCGAAAACCGTAGATCAAAGCGCAGGCTCTCGAGCAGTCGCAGCCCTGCTTCTCCTGCCCCATAGATCAGGGTTTTTCTACCCTGACCCTGACCCTGACCCTGACCCTGACCCTGACCCTGACCCTGACCAGACCATTGCAGGCCAAAGCGCAGCAGGTCGCGCAGCACAATGCGGCTGGCCATCACCAGAACGCTGAGCAGCAGCCAAAACAACAGCCAGAAGCTGCGTGGCGGCTGGGGTCCACCGTGCAGGGTGCTCACCAGCAGCAGCGCCAAGGCCACCGGGGCCGCCCGGGGCGGAAAGCCATAGAGCGAAAGGCTCCCCGAATAGCGGGTGAGACCCCGATACCAGCTGCTCCCTAGAAAAACGAGCAGGCCAATGGCGATAGCCACCGGCAGCAGATAGCTGGTGCTGGCTAGCTGGGGCCCCACCTCCCCATTCAGCCGCAGGGCCAAGGCACCCCAAAACGAGGCCGTGATCAGTGCGGCATCGCACCCCAGCAAACACAGCCGCCGGACGAGTACGGATGCATCGATTCCGCCAAGGGAATTGGGTTGATTGGTATTTAAGCGCAAAAGATAGGGCAGCAACGGCTAGTCAGCTAGGCAAACAATTGAAAAGCTAGATCAAGTGGCCAGCGGCCATAACGAAGCTAAGACACAACAATCCCAGCGAATGGCTGCCGGACAGGAGCTGGGCTCAACCGTCTCGATCAGACGACTTGATAATCCCACAGCCTGCTACGAAAAAGACGGGGGGGGTGATTTGCAATACCCGCAATACCAACTCGGGCCGCGAGGACATTACAAAATCCTTGCCCTTGCAAGATCTTGACGTACTAGGGACTCTTGCTTGTTGACTTCGCCCAATTCTGCGGGGCGTTTCTAGGAGGCCGCCAAGTCAACACAGCGGCTGCCGCCGCTCAGCAGCCACTTGCTGCCCTGTTCTCAGCAGCTGGCATCCAACGGCCGCCAGTACGACCTGCAGTTGCTCACCTCTAAGGAGTTCGTGGCCCGGGGCATGCCAGCCAGCAAGGCCAAGCTGCTGATCAACGCCTACCCGGTGTTGGTGCTCTCAAGCGAGTAACTGGAAGGGCTTTACTGCGCCAGCTGGGGCCAAAAGCGGTTGTTTGAGTGAGACTTGGCTGGATGGGGCAATTCGATTGGGGTTGGTGGCTTGAGATCAGGAGCAGGGGTAAACCCAGGCTCCCAGCGCAACGAGCAAGGGCACGGTCCGCGCTCACCACGGTGAGTTACTGGAGCCGCAACCCTCGAACTCTCCCTTGAGAGCAGAGCCCGCTGCGGGCGTGTCACACAGCAGATCGATCGCCTCAACCAGGCGTTCGCGATCAACCTTTGGCAGGCTGGCCAAGGCCTTGGCCGCGGATTGCTTAATCGGCAGCGAGCAGCGCTATTCGCTTCGCGAGAAGCCTTCGGCTAGACGCACCTCAGCCCAATGGAGCACTGGGTCGGCAGGGTCCTTCAGGGCTGCCACACCGCAACGCAGATCCTCGATGTCGTCGAGGTAGTACTCGATCGGTTGGCGGATGATGTCGGCCCGGCAGCGACTGAGCTGCGCAGCCGCTGCATCGAGCTCAGCCCCAAGGGCATGCGGCAGCCGAGCGGTGACTTGAACCATCGGGATCCCCTTGGAGTCTCTGAGATGTCAGTTACATCATTCCACGAGTGCATTGCCTTCTTGGCATGGGCCAAGCCCTTGGTGAGCCGGCGCCAACGCAACCAAGGCGGATCCTTGACTGAGGCTTGGATGGATGGGGCAATTGGATGGGGTTGGTGGCTTGAGATCAGCCGATTAGCTGCAGGGGTAAGCCCAGGCTCTCAGCGCAGCGAGCCAAGGCACGGTCCGCGCTCACCACGGTGAGTTGCTGGCGCTGAGCCAGGGCCAGATGCAGGGCATCACCGGAGCGCAGGGGCAGATGAAGGCACCGCTCCAGCCACTGGCGAGCCTGCAGAAAGTCGGTGCCGCGGGGCTCGATCAGGGTTAATCGCTCCTGACGGAAACTCTCGAACTCGGAGCCGATCGTTTGGGCTTGCTCGGCTGTGAGCTGGCCGCGTCGCACGCAGGTGGCGATCACTCCGGCAACCTCCAGCAGCACCCAATGGCTGATCCAGAGAGTTTGGTCGCCCTGGTTGATCAGCCACTGCTCACTATCTGTGTAGCCACTGTCGCCAAGTAAAAGCGAGAGCAGCACGCAACTATCCACATAGGCCGCCACCTAAGGCTCCTCTCGCAACTCACGCACCAGCTCAACGGCGCTGCGCTCCGGCCTGGGGTGATCCGCATGCAGCCGCCGAAGCCTGGCGCCCCAGGCGCTGGGGTCGGCCGACCGATCGGTGCCCCGATCAGGAATCAGACGGGCCACAGCCTGGCCGCGCCGGGTAATCACCACCTCGTCGCCAGCCTCCACCGCATCCAGCAGGGCTGAAAGGTGAGCCTTGGCCTCAGCAAGCCCAACTGACTTCATGACCAACTAGTCAACTGTTATCAGCCTAGGGCTGGCTTGGGGCAACGGCAGCCGGATCAGAGCAGCAGCACTGGCTCACCGGCTTCGCTCAGCAGCCGCGCTGCGTTGCGGTCAAAGGTGGCCAGTTGCTCGCTCCCCAGCAGAC
>Ga0310082_100034_pt1 | contig 14742 bp, 15 predicted proteins | sample LakEriER1LargeC7_FD_194437 | JGI IMG/M metagenome (GOLD analysis project Ga0310082, IMG submission 194437) | Enriched freshwater cyanobacterial communities from Lake Erie, Ontario, Canada - ER10.Large.C7 | ecosystem: Environmental > Aquatic > Freshwater > Lake | place: Canada: Ontario | collected...
GAATCATGACCCGTTTCAGCCTGTTGCTCGATCAACGAAACCGAAGGATTCCCAGGCGAATCCCCCTCATGGGGTGCCAAACCACTGGTGATTGACACCACTGGACCATGGGCAATCCAGCTGCCCTTGGGCCTTCTCCAGCAACGTTCAGCTGGTTCAAGCTTGGCAACCGGCAAGAGGATTGGGACGCCGCAACCCAGGTCTCAGGCGAGGCCCACCAATTGCATCGATGTGGTCCACATCGTTTCTGCGGTTGCCGGGTTGCTGGCCTGATCGGAGAGTTCCTGACCAAACTGTTTGCCGTCCTTTTTCTGGCGGTTGCCCCAACTCCAATGGACCCCTGAAACCGCAAAGTCCGGGTCGGCCACCACCTGGGCCAGGCGCTCACCGGCCAGGGCTTGACTCACGTAACCGCCGGTAATGTTCTTTTGGAACCAGGGAAAAATTGTCTGAAAGGCCCGCGGCGTATTGCGAAACAGGGGGGTATCGGCCACGCAGCCCGGATAGAGGGAACTAAAAACAATGCCGGTGGACCCATGCAGGCGCCGGTGCAGCTCCTGGGTGGTGATCATGTTGCAGAGCTTGCTGTCCTTATAGGCCTTGCCGGGCTTAAAGCCCTTGCCACTGGCCATGGCGATTGGCGCCTTGAAACCGGCCTTGAAACCGGCCATATCGCCCAGGTCGGCTGGGGCCGGGATTGGAATCTTGCCGCCCAACTCCTTGGAATTGGCTGTCACGGTGCCCATGATCACCACCCGGCGCGAGGGGTGGGTCGAGCGTTTGAGATCCTCGAGCAGCAACTGGATCAACAGGAAATGGCCCAGATGGTTGGTGGCCATGGAGATTTCATAACCCTGCGGCGACCACTCGGGTTGCTTTAACCGGGGCTTATATACGGCGGCATTGATGACCAGGGCATCGAGCGGCAGGCCCAGGGAAGCCACCAGGGTTCCCACCCCCAGGCGCACGCTCTCCAGATCGCCTAGGTCCATGCGCAGATGGTGAACCTTGGCCGGATCAATGCCTAAGGAGTTGGCTGCAGCTGCGGCCCGCACCGGGTCCCGATTTGCCGTCACCACAGTCCAGCCGCGATCATGGAGGGACTTCAAGGCGTTAAGACCGACGCCCGAAGTGGTGCCCGTAATCAAGACAGTTCCGGGCTTGCCGCTGGCTGGATCCGCTAGCGGCATGGCGGCTGGTTCCGTGGCGGACGATTGCTGGGCGGACACGATGGAGCCTGGGACTGAACGGAAACCAACCTAGGGATGGACTAAGGCTTTGATGGCTTTAACAGCTGGGGGCTCAACAGTTGGCAATCCACTGGAGTGTTCCCAGACAATCCTCAGCCGATCGGGGGCAATCCATTGATCCTGCTCCCGGATCAAGCGCTGTTCACCACCGGTGGCAAAAAGACGGTCAAAACGATCTTCGGCCTTGTTGAGCTTGGCCTGCTCAATCGCCAAGATGGCCGTAATTTCGCCATTGCGATCGAGCCGTTCCTGATAAGCCCCAGCCAGGCGCACCAAACTGACGGCCGCCACCAAGGACAAGCCCACCTTGATGCTCAAACCGATGGCACTGCAAATCTTTTCTTGCTGGTCGCTGGAGGGATGGACCAACGGCAAGACCCCATGGGCAGCATCGGCTTGCCCATAACCGGATGGCACCAGAGGAGGCTGGCCCCCGCCAAAGCTGGGCAAAGCAAACAGCTTGGTGAAAGACCTCACTGACTTGGAACTACCCAGCGGCGCTTCAATTCTCTTCAGGCTGCCGTCATGGGGCCGAGCCGAAGAGCGCCTGGAGCTCGAATCCTGGGCACCAGCCTGGGAACGGCCCTGCGCACGGCTATCGGGAGTGGATCTCCCCTGGGCTGATCGGGCGGGCCTGCTGGTGCTCAAAGCTCAATCGAACCAAGTTCTCCTGCTTCTAGCAGGCCGATCGGATCCTGCCAAGGGCTTCAGGACTCATGCAAGGTCACCGCCAGACGCACGGCCAGAACACCGGCATGGGCAGCCACCACCAGGGCAATCGCCACTTCGGCCAGGGTGAGGGTTTGGGCCATGGGGGGCAGCTTGCAATGTCTTCGCACCCATTGTTTGCCCCCGGCGCCAATCCGGCCACCGCCCTGGCCCTGGCTGTCACAGCTCTTGACCCCCAGGGACCCGCCAGGCAACGCTGGACCCACGCCCTTGGCCTGCTCGCCTTGTTCCCAGACCCCGTATCCCCAGGTCCCGTGTCCTCTCTTCCCGTGCCACCAGGTCCCCTGCCCCCTGATTTAGGCAAGGCCGAGACGGTTGTGGTGAGCGCTGAGCAGGTGCGCCAGCTTGATCTTTCCGTCTTGAAGCCCTGGCTGGAGCTAGCCCCGGCCGAGCTGCTAGAGCGCAGTGGTCAGCTGAGCCTCAGCTTTAGCTGGCCCCAGGCCGCGGAAGATCCGCGGGAGCCGTCGGAGATTGCCGAACTGCGGCTCTGGAGCCTGCGGGCCGACGCCCACTATCCCTGGATGACCCTGCTGCTGGAGCGGAGCAGCGGCCAGCTTTGCCGCCATGTGGCCATGCAGATACCCCACAGCTTCAGCCGCAGCGAGGGGATCCGTTTTGCCCCCGCCAGCCTGGAGCTGTGGATCACCCATCGCCTGTTCGTCCTGGAGGCCTGGGGCCGCAGCCAGGGGCTCACCTGCCGCGGCCAGCTCACCGCCATGGCCACTGTTTTGGGCTACGAGCTCGATCCCCACTTCTGGACGGCCCTCGACTAGGGCCCGCCCCTGCCCAGGGACCCCAACGCAACGCCGTCTAAGCCCGGAGCGGGAGGCTGGCTTCAGACCCCCATGCCTAAGGGCTTGCCAGCAGCAAGCCAAGGGCCCGGCGCCCAGAATCGATTGCCAACAGCAGGCAGAACAGGCGTAGCAGCCAGACCAGCCGGGCCTCGCTGACCCTTTGCAGACGTTGCGCTGACCAGCGGGCCCCCAGGCCGGCGCTGAGCCCCAACACCAGGGCCATGGCCAGGTTGCCGCGGCCATCGGCCAGGAACGTGGCCGAAGAGATTGCCGCGGAGGCGAACACGGCCAAGGTGCTGAGCCGGATCGCCGTGTAAACCCGCACCGCCAACCCGCGCACCATCAGCGGCACCATCACGAGGCCACCGCCGACGCCGAGCATGCCGCTGGCGCAGCCGGCCACCAGGCCCACCAGGGCCAGGGGAGCCAGCCGCAGGGGAGCTGCCGTGCCGTCCTGGCCGGGCAGGGGGTTGCGGGGCTCGATCACCAGGCTTAAAGCCAGATACATCAGGGCCTGCAAACCCAATAGCAACCACCCCTGTAAACCACTACCCAGGTGGCTGAACAGCAGGCCGCCCCCCAAGGCACCGAAACCGATCGCGGCCGCACCACGGAGCGGCAAGGTGCCATTGCGCCAATGGGTCCAGCTGCCGGCAAAGGTGGTCGGCAGGATCGCCAGGGTGCTTGTAGCGAGGGCCTGGTGTGGGGCCAGACCCAAGCCCAGTAGCAGGGGTGAAAACACCAGCCCGCCACCGATGCCCAGCAGGCCGGCCAGCAGCCCGGCGATGATGCCCATGGGGATCAGCGGGAGCAGCTCCCAGGGCACCGCGGCCATTCCCAGCAGCTGACACAGCACCCCAGCATCCCCCATGCCGAAGCGGCCCCTTTCTCCCCAGCCGTGAGCACCCCCTGGCGCTGGATTCCGCCCCTGGCGGGCAGCGGGCCCTTCCAGATGGCCCTGGACGAACTGCTGCTCGACCAGGCCGTGGCCGCGAGGGTCCCCCAGGCCTGCCTCAGGCTGTACAGCTGGTCCGGGCCCTGGCTTTCGCTGGGCTATCACCAACGCCATCTGCCCGCCGCCTGGCTGGCCCTGGCCCGGCAGGGCCAGCTCGGCCTCGTGCGGCGTCCGAGCGGCGGACGGGCCGTGCTCCATGGCGGCAGCCTCACCTACGCCCTGATCGAACCCAATCCGGCCGGGGATCGGCGCCAGGCCTACCGAGATCATTGCCGCTGGCTGCAACGGGCCTTTGCCGAGATGGGCTTGCCCCTGAGCTTCGGCACCGCCCGGGCAGCGGCTGACAGTGGCAATTGTTTTGCCAGGGCCAGCGCCGCCGACCTGGTCCACAGCAACGGCGCCAAACGGATCGGCAGCGCCCAGCTCTGGCGCCGTGGGGTGCTGCTACAGCACGGCAGCCTGCTGATCGATCCCCCCCGGGAGCTCTGGTGGCAGCTGTTCCAGGAGCCCCCGCCAGAGCTGCCTGCCCTACCCGTGGCAGGCGCGGAGCTCGGGGCGTTGCTGCGCCGGGCGGCGGCGGTCGATCTCGGTGGCGGCAGCCTGGAGGAGCGACCGCTCGATCGCCAGGAATGGGCAGAACTGCATGGGCGAATCGCCAACCAAGCCAAGATTTTCCATGAAGGGACCTAGCCAGGCCGGCGGAAGTGAGCCCAAGGCCAGGCCCCATCGGGGGCTTAATCCAGCCCCTGACCATGCCTAGGGACTAGGCCATTGCCCTTTGGCTTCGCATCCGAGTCAACCTGACTGGCACTCGCCGCCATGCCCTCGGCCACGGCAGCCAGGGGCAAGCCCATCGGATAGGTGCCCTGGCGGCGGGCAGCATCCAGCAAGGGAAGGGGCAGGCGCACCCCCAGCCTGGCCAGCACGGCCTCGGCCAGTTCCGGCCGTTCGATCGTGCCGCAGGGCAGGCCAGCGGCACTAAGCACCAGCAAGCGGGGCGGGCTGGCTGCCTCGAGCTGCAAGACGGCCTGCCAAAGGGGCGCGTCGTCGCGGATGGAAGGGAGATCGGCCAGGGGCCGAAGGTGGTCGCCGATGCGCTCGTCGTCCCAGCGCTGCACCGGCAGGGTCTGCAGGGGAGCGTCATCGATCTGGCCGCGCCAGCGGCCGCCCTCACACACCAGCAACCAATCGGCCAACCCCTCGGGATCGGCGAGCCGAAGGCGACTCAATTGGCGCAGGCTGGTGCTTGGGTCCAGCACCCGGTAGCGGCGACGGGCGCCATCGCGCACTTTGAGATCCCGCAGTACCGCCTGGAGGGCCTGGGACTGGGTCTGGTTGCGGGCGGCACCAAATCCGAACCAGCCGAGCAGGATCAACCAAAGGCCGCCGACGCTGCCGCTGCGCAGAAGCACCACGGTGCCCAGGCCGATGGCCACCAGGGAGAGCAGCAGGCCTGAGGCCGTTGCAACCTGAACGCCTCGACGTTGGCTGCCGGTCCACTGCCAAACCAGGGCCTTGAGAATCAGGCCCCCATCCAGGGGCAAGCCAGGCAAGAGGTTGAACAGGCCCAAGACGAGATTGAGTTCTCCCAGCTGGCTGACCATGGCGCCCAAGGGAGGCGAGAGGTGGGTGGCGCCATGGCTGGCCCCGATCAAGCCAGCCGCCAGCAGCAAACTCACCAGGGGTCCGGCCGCCGCCACAATCAAGGCCCCCCGGGCGGTGGTCGATTCCCGCTCGATGCTGGCGACCCCCCCCAGGAGGAACAGGGTGATGCTGCGCACCTTGACCCCCTGGGCAATCGCGGCAAAAGAATGGCCCAGCTCGTGGAGCAGGACAGACACAAACAACAAAAGGGCCGTAGCCAGAGCAAGCAGCCAGCTCAAGGGTTCGGATCCAGGGACGCCTGGCCCCAGGAGGGCCTGCTGGCCGTACTGCTGCTGGAAGCCCAGGGTGGCCAGGGCCAGGATCACAAACCAGCTGGGATGGATGCGCAGGGGAATGCCCCGGATCCGCAAGAGCTGAAAGCCTTCACCCACACCCGTTACCCCGTTGCCCTAATCCTAGAAAGACTTGCCTGCGAACCAGCCCGCCCGCCCTGGTGGAGCCACCCCCGTGACCGAAGCCCGTCCGACCGCTGACCAGCCCGACCGCCCCGCGCCAAACCTGGTGCCCATCCCGCCCCATCCACCCCAGGCGCGGGCTCCCTGGCTGAAGATCTGCGGCCTACGCCAGAACGACCAGGCCGCCGCCGTGGCAGCCATGGGGGTCCAGGCCCTCGGCGTGATCGGCGTGGCCAGCTCGCCGCGCTGGCTGGCTCCGGCCCAGCGGCCGGACCTGTTTGCCGCCATGGCCGCCGCCAATCCAGCCTGCCTGGGGGTTTTGGTGGTGGCAGACCCCCCAGATAGCGAGCTTGACGGGCTGGAAACAGGCCAGGGCCATCAGGTGCTGCAACTCCACGGCCAAGAATCGCCCCAGCGCTGCGCCGAGCTCAAGCGGCGCCTGGGCTTACCCCTCTGGAAGGCCCTGCGCATTCGCTCAGGCGCCGATCTGGAGCTGGCCCTTGCCTACGAAGGGGTCGTGGATGGCCTGCTGCTCGATGCCTGGGTGTCAGACCAGCTCGGCGGCACGGGCCAGGCGATCCCGATCGAGCTGTTGGCTGGTTTTAGGCCCTCCTTGCCCTGGTGGCTTGCCGGCGGCATCTCAGCAGAAAGGGTGACGCCGATTTTGAAGCAAATCCGGCCGGATGGTCTTGATGCCTCCAGTGCCTTAGAGCGCGCTCCCGGCGACAAGAACCTGGGCCGCGTTGCCGAGCTGGTGGCAGCAGTGGAGGCCTGGCGTCAGAACTAGCCGCGCCGATCGATCAGGGGAAAACTTCAGCGAATACTTCAGGGGAAGCGATTGGGGAGAAGGGCGAAGAGCGCAAGACCCTCTGAAAAACTCCGTACTCGTTCCTGGCAGCCGGCTGCCAGGATTCCGCCAGTTGCATTGCCCTTGCCATGGCCCCCTTGCGTTCTTATGCCCTCTAGGCGCTTCTGCTGGGAGCGGGCCTGCTCGGTTCCGCTACGGCCGGCTGGAGCCAGGACATGGTCGGTTGCCAACTGGTGGGGGCCAGCCTCCAATGCGTGCCTGGGGTCACCGCCGATCCCCAGCAACAGATCAAGATCATGCGCCAGGAGATCTCAAACGACATTCAGTTAGAGGGGGCGGTGCAACAACAGATCAACGGCCTGCAGCAGCTGGTGCTTAATGGCAAGGCGGCGGTAGGCCAATTGCTGGTGGCCACAGCCCAGTTCGATGCCGCCATTGCCGTGCCCCAGGCCAACTACCACTGGTACCGGCTGGCCCCTGGCCAACGCAGCTGGGTGTTGATTGAAAGGGCCCAGGGCACAACTTATGCTCCCGCCGCCATTGATATCGGCCAACAGGTGATGGTGGTAACCGTGGTCAATCAGAACGGCAAAGTGACGCAGGTATCAGCGGCACCGATCGGACCGATTAGTGCCGCTGCCAGTAAATAGACCCAAAATGCCTGGAACCTACAAATGGTTTCAGGCAATCCCTAAAACTATTTTGTGCGATCACTTAAGCTATCTTGGCGTAAAAAGGCCCCTTCCATCCCCGCTTAAATAACAATTGATGCCGGCCTACACGATTGCGCGAAGTTCAGTTGATCTCGAGCTCAATAGAGGCTCGACTCTTGTTGCTTGACCAACTCAAAGAATTCCGCCTTGAGGCTGGAATCATGGCGGAAATCACCCCTCATAACAGAATTCACCATGCTGGTTTGAGGTTCTTTAACCCCACGCCATTTCATGCAGTAGTGCTGCGCCTTGACCAGAATCGCCAGGCCCTCCGGTTCACAGAGGCGCTCAATCTCATCGGCTAAGATCATCACCGCTTCTTCCTGGATGTGGGGGCGTGAGAAGACCCAATCAGCCACACGTGAAAACTTGGACAGACCGATGACTCGATCTCCGGGCTTGATACCAATCCAGCAGTTGCCAAGAATAGGCACTAGGTGATGGGAGCAGGCGGAACGCACGGTAATCGGTCCAACCGTGTAGATCTCGTCTAGCTTTTTAACGTTGGGGAAACTAGCGATTTTAGGTTGCCGATGATAACGACCTTTAAAGACCTCATGGAGATACATGCGAGCGACGCGCTCGGCAGTCTCCTCAGTGTTGTGGTCGTTATCGATATCAATCACAAGGCTGCGTAGCAGCTCCCGCACCTTGCTGGCAACCTCAACCTCCAACTGGTCTAGCTCACCATCTTTTAGGTGCTCAGAGATGTTGTCGTTAGCCAGATAGGGCGCCCCTGCCGCATCGAGGCGCTGGCTAATGCGCAGGCTGATCGGCAGGGGTGCCATCTCAGGGGTGCTGCTGGCGCGTGTCGTGATGCTGGTGGGCAGGGTGGCGGTCATGGATGGGACTCAAAGGGCGCCGGCGGACGGCATAAGGGTGAGATCCTCCACAACTTGGGAGGGGGGCTGCTGCGCCAGATAAAGGAGGGCTTCAGCGGCAGTGTCTACGCAAAGCATGGCACGGCGATCAAAGGAACTGTGAACGGTCTCACTGTCCCAAAGGGGGGTATTCACCGCACCCAGGGTGAGGGTGGTAACCCTGATTCCGTGGCAGCGTTCCTCTTCCGCCAGGCAGCGACTGAAGGACGCCAGGGCGGCCTTGCTGACGCAGTAAGCTCCCCAATCTGGGAAGGCCTGGCGGGCCGCATGGCTGCTGACATTGATGATCAAGCCCCCTGGGCCGTGGCGCAGGGCAGGTAGAACGGCCTGGCAGACCTGAAAGACACTGGTGAGGTTCAGTTGAACCAGCCATTGCCATTCAGCCAGGGGCATTTGTGAGAGGGAAGCCGTAGCAGCAACCCCAGCATTGTTGATCACGACATTGGGCAACAAGCCCCGATCGAGCAGCTCGGCCAGGGCCGGAGCGATCGAATCAGCAGAACCGAGATCAATCCCGGCGGTTTCGACCCGGACCCCGTGGGGAGTCAGTTCGGCAGCCAACGCGCCTAGGGCGGCGGTGTTGCGCGCCACCAGTAAAAGGTCATAACCAGCCTGGGCAAACAGGCGGGCACTGGCGGCGCCGATGCCTTTCGACGCTCCGGTGATCAGGGCAACGGGCAAGACCGGTTACGACGCCGCTAGCGCGGTCGCCAAGGATTGGAAGACAATCTTAAGAGCCCAGGTCCGAGATTGGGGGTCGGGGGAGCAAACCAGGCGGGCAACTGGCTCCCGTGAGCACACCTTGGTCGAGAAACTGCCCCATGCGCCGGAACTTGGCATAGCGCTGGTCCATTAACTCCCCCTCACTGCGCTGCTGCAGGTCGGCCAATTGCCCCAGCAGGGCGACGCGCAGGGTCTCTGCAGCCTGAAGTGGGGCCCAGTGGTTGCCGCCGGACGGTTCGGGTAACACCGAATCGATCAGGCCAAGGCGCAGCAGGTCGGCGGCGGTGATTTTGAGGGCCTCGGCGGCCACAGGCGCCTTGCTGGCATCGCGCCAGAGGATCGAAGCGCAGGCTTCGGGACTGGCCACGGTGTAAACGCTGTGCTCAAACATCAGCAAACGATCGGCCACACCAATGCCAAGGGCGCCGCCGGAGCCGCCTTCACCGATCACGGTCGCAATAATCGGTACCCGCAGCCGGAACATCTCGCGCAGGTTGACGGCAATCGCCTCGCCCTGGCCTAGTTCTTCCGCCGGCACGCCGGCATAGGCACCGGGGGTATCGATAAAGCTGATGATCGGCAACCGAAAACGGTCGGCATGGTCCATCAGCCGCATCGCCTTGCGGTAGCCACCGGGCGAGGCCATGCCGAAGTTGCGGGCGACGTTTTCCTTCGTGTCGCGGCCCTTCTGCTGGCCGAGGAGCACTACCGACTGGTCGCCGATGCGGCCAATGCCACCAACGAGGGCCTGGTCATCGGAGCCACGGCGATCACCATGGAGCTCGTACCACTCATCGGTCAGCACCTGGATGTAATCGAGGGTGCTGGGGCGCTGGGGGTGGCGGGCCACCTGGATTTTCTGGGCCGGGCTGAGGCTGCTGAAGATTTCGACCCGTCGCCGGGCCGCCAGGGTTTCCAACTGGTGCAGCTGTTGGCTGACATCCACCTCGGAGTCCTTAGCCAGCTGGCGGATCTGCTCGATCTGCTCCTCCAGTTCCACCAGGGGTTTTTCGAACTCCAACAGTGGACGGCGGGCCATAAACGGGAAGGGAGTGGGGGGAAAACCAGTGGGAGGGTAAACGCCAGGCGGCGCTGGTTCGCGGATGGGGTGCCTAGACGGCGGCGCGTACCGCCCCAGGGCTGGGGTGGGCTGCCTGCTCCAAGCCCAGAGCCCTGAAACCATGGCGCAGGGAGGCTTCACCAACCCAATCCATGGACTCCAGGCTGATGTTGTTGCGGCCCCAGCTGAAATTGGTGTGGCGCGCTTCGAAATCGAGAATCATCGCCTCGGCAAAACAGGCAAACATCTGGCGCTGGGGTTTGGCCATTTCGGCCACCTCCATCATCTGCCAGCCGATGTCCTGCCAGAACTCCACAATGCCGCCCTTGAGCACATGCACGTCATCACTGACGACTTTGCTATCGAGATTTTTGGGATAGCCACCATCCACCATTAGGCAGGGCTTGCGCAGGCTGCTGGCTTCGATACTTAAGCCCTGGGGCAGGCTCGCCACCCAAACAACCACATCGGCCTCTGCCAGGGCTTCTTCAAGGGCCAGAATCCGACCACAGCCCAGGGAGGCCTGCAGGTCGACCAGGGGCTGGGGGCGCCGGGCCACTAGCAGCAGTTCAGCAACTCCGGATCGCTGCAACCAGCGGCAGCAGGCACTGCCAATGTCGCCGCTGGCGCCGACCACGGCCACCTTGGCGCTGGCCAAATTAATACCCAATTTGGGTGCATTCTCCTCGACCTGGCGGCAGATCACCCAGGCGGTGTGGGTGTTGCCGGTGGTAAACCGCTGCCAGTCGAGGGCGGTGGCGCTAACGCGCTCCTCCTTGAGCAGGTTGAAATCCTCAAAAATGATCGAGGTAAAACCGCCCAGGGCCGTGATGTTGATGCCGCTCTTCTGGGCCAATTCCATGGCCTTGATCACCTTGCGCTTGGCCGTCTTGAAGCGCCGCAACATCTCCGGCACAAAGACCGAATCGATGTAAGCCCCCTGGATCGTCTTACCCGTAGGGCTGCTGACCGACACCCGCTCCACCAGTTGGGGCGGAGCACTGCACCACATGTCCAGGTCGCCGTCGGCGTACTCCTCGAAGCCCAAGCTTCGGGCCTTATTGCGGGCCTCTTCGAAGCTGGTGGAATGACCGATCAGACCGAACATGAAGCCAATAGGAAAGGGGCGTAATGGCTGGGGATCAGGGACCATCCCTGCAGGTCCGGCCATCTTGCCACTGCTATCGGCCGGGGGAGACCCGCTGGTGGGCTGGCGGCTGGAGCTTTAGCCCACCAGGGCGGCGGCGGCCATCTTGGCGATTTCCCGGTTGGTGAAGCCCACTTCCACCAGGGCTTCCTGGTAAGAGGATAGAAAATCAGCCATCAGATCTTCCTGCTCCATCTGCAGCACGGAGGCATCGGCAGAAACCTGCTCAAGCATCTTGCGGACTAGGGGGAGGTTCTGGCGGTTGGCCTGCTCAAGCTCTTCGCGGGCCGTGTCCAGGTTGGCCTTGAGCCATTCCTGGCCGTAATTGAGATGGGTGTATTCGTCCTTGACAACCCCTTCGGTAATCTTGCGGGCGAAGGGGTCGGCCACGGGGATATAAATGTGGTAGGCGGAAATCGCAAAGGCCTCGATCAAGATGGCTTGGATCAGCAGGCAGGTCACCACCTTGCCTTCGGCAAGGGCCGTCTGAAAATTCTGATGCAGGGGCAGGAAAAACTGCTTAGCGAAAGGCATGTCAGCCGTCACCCCCAGGTTGTTGGCACAGGCGGTGAAACCACGCATGTGCTTTAGCTCCATCCGGGCCAACCGGGAGAGCTCTTCAGCCTGCTCAGGAATCAAGGTGCCGATCGAAATGTAATTGTCGTGAGCTTCCTGCTCACCCTCGATCACAATGGCATTGATGCGGCTGTAGGCATCCTTGTAGCTAGCGCTGCTGAAATCAGGCAAGCCAAGCGATTGGGAGCCAACCGCTTCGGCGCCGCTGGGGCTTGCCACTGCGGTTTCAAGGGTTGCCATGGCTACCAAATCCAGGAAGGGAGTGGAATTTACTGTAACCATGCCAAGTGGAAACGGGCTGGCCGGGGGCCCGGCAATCAACGACCAGCCCATCAACGACCAGGCAAGCGACAGGGAGCGACTAGGGCCCCGTGGGCGGCCAGTCACTGCGCAGCAGATTGGTGAGCAGCTCGCCCCAGCCCGCTACCAGACGGCCAAATAGGGCCTCGCCCAGGGCGCCATCGGCTCCGCTGGCATCGCCAATTACCCCCGATTTAGAAAAGTCGGCGGTGCGCCAGGCCAAGGGCACGGCCCCCTCCAGGCTCCAACCCTGGGGAGGATCCTCTCCTGCCAAGCCATCGCGGGGCCGCTCCGGTCCCACTAGCTCTGGTGCCAGGTGCAGCATCAAGCTGGTTTCGGCCTGGCCGGCATGCAAACCCTGGCGCCGCTCTGGCTGGGGCAACAGGGCTGATAGGCCCGGCGGGCCGCTCCAGAGGAAACAGGGCAGCACCGCCAGCGAGGGATGGCGAGTGCGCAGTTCCCGGGCCGCCACCTGCAAAAGGGCAATCTGGCCGCCGTGGGCGTTGAACAACACCAGGCGCTGGAAGCCAGCCTCCGCAAGCTGACTGCCCACGCTCACCACCAGGGAGATCAGCAACTCAGACGGCAGGCTGAGGGTGCCGGCAAAGCCCAGATGTTCGGGGGAGAAACCCAGGCTCTGGCAGGGCAGGCGCCAAATCGGCAGCTCGGGGTCGAGTTGGGACAACACCGCATCGGCCACCCGTTCGGCAAAGATTGCGTCCGTGGCCATGGGCAGTTGGGGCCCGTGTTGCTCGATCGCGCCAAAGGGCCAGAGCACGGTGCTGCCGCCCTGGCGGGCGGCCTCCGCCAGCTGGGGCCAGGCCAGCCGATCCAGACACCGTGGCGCGGGCATGGCTTGGCTCGATCAGGCGTCCCTACAGTGTGGGGCTTAGAGCATCCCCTCGGTCATGGCCGGATCCGGCACCCCCCAGCCCCCCCAGCCACCGGCCAGGCCCGCCCAGTCGCTGGCCGCTAGGCCCCAGAGCCCGAACCGCAATCCGGCCCCAGCTCCGGTGCGCAAGCCCCCCCAGGTCTTGCACATCAGCAAAAAAGACGAACAACAGCGGCTTGAGCAAGAGGCCAATGAGGCCCGACAGGCCGCCGAAGCGGCCCTGCAACGGGCTAGCGACCTGGAAGCCGCCGCCCGGGCCGGCCGCGGCGAAGCCCCCCTACCTCCCCAGCGGCCAACCTCGCCAGCCAGCGCAACCAAATCCCCAGCCCCCGTTAGCGACGCTGAGCGCTTTGACATGGGCAGCATGGAGGGGCTCACCATGGCCGACCTGCTCGGACCCGATTCCAGCCGCCAGCGTCGAGCCAGTGGCGGCAGCAGCGGTTCAGCCCGCATGGTTGGCACCGCAGTCGCCAGCACTGATCGGGGCCAGGAGCGGCCGACGACACCAGCCCGCACCGTCGACGATTTCGATTTCGATGAGGAAGCCTTCCTCGCCGCCCTCGATGAGAACGCGCCAATCGGCACCACAGGCGAGGTGGTCAGTGGCGTCGTCCTCAGCGTCGAAAGCGATGGGGTTTATGTGGATGTGGGCGGCAAGGCCCCCGGCTTCATGCCCAAGGCCGAAGCCGGGCTGGGGGTGATCACCAACCTCAAGGAGCGCTTCCCCAAGGGCACCGCGGTGCAGGTGTTGGTCACCCGCGAGCAGAACGCCGATGGCATGGTGACGATCAGCGCCCGGGCCCTGGCCCTACGCCAGAGCTGGGAGAAGGTGCGCCAACTGGAGAAGGACGGCAAGGTCGTGCAGGTCAAGGTGAGCGGCTTCAACCGCGGCGGTGTGACGGCAGACCTGGAGGGGCTACGCGGCTTCATCCCCCGCTCCCAGCTCCAAGACGGCGAAAACCACGAAGCCCTAGTGGGCAAGACCCTGGGCGTGGCCTTCCTGGAGGTGAATCCGGAAACCCTCAAACTGGTGCTTTCAGAGAAGAAAGCGGCCACCGCCGCCCTGTTTACCAACCTGGAAGTCGGCCAACTGGTCGAAGGTCAGGTGGTGGCGGTCAAGCCCTACGGCCTGTTTGTCGATCTCGGTGGGGTGAGTGGCCTGCTGCACCATTCGGCGATCACCGGCGGCACCATGCGCGACCTGCGCGAGATCTTTGACCAGGGCGACCGGCTCAAGGCCCTGATCACCGAACTCGATCCAGGCCGGGGTCGGATCGCCCTTAACACCGCCATGCTCGAGGGCCAACCGGGCGAATTGCTGATCGCCAAGGACACGGTGATGGCCGAAGCCGCCGACCGGGCCAACCGGGCACGCAACCTCCTGCGCCACCAGGAGCAGGCCGCAGGATGAGCCTGGTTGCCGCAGCCCCGATCGAAGCTGACTGGGAGCTGGACTATTACTCCCGCCCCGTGCTCGAACCCGACGGCAAGAAGCGTTGGGAACTGCTGATTTGCTCTAGTCAGGGGCTGGACCCGAGCCAGGGCCTGTTCCGCTGGGTGCTGCGTTGCCCAGCGGCCAGCGTCAATTCCTTGTGGCTACGCGACGCCCTTAGCGAGGCCCTAGCGGCCGCCGCCGACCAAGGCTTTGCCCCGCCCAGGCGCATTCGCTGCTGGCGTCCCTCCATGCGCACCATGGTGCAACGGGCGGCCGAATCCCTGGCCCTTGAGGTGGTGGCCAGTCGCCGCTGCTATGGCCTGATCGAATGGCTGATCGAGCGGCAGCGGGATGTGTACCCGGCTGAAGAGGGCTACCTGGCCGGCCCCCTAGCCCCGCCCCCGTCACCGATCCAGCCC
>Ga0310082_100040_pt1 | contig 13117 bp, 10 predicted proteins | sample LakEriER1LargeC7_FD_194437 | JGI IMG/M metagenome (GOLD analysis project Ga0310082, IMG submission 194437) | Enriched freshwater cyanobacterial communities from Lake Erie, Ontario, Canada - ER10.Large.C7 | ecosystem: Environmental > Aquatic > Freshwater > Lake | place: Canada: Ontario | collected...
CGGCAGCACCAGCCCCCAGGAGGGGCCCGTTTACGTGGAGCAGCCCGGGGCTCCCGTCGTGCTGCTCAGCAGCGCCGATAGCGACCTGGCCGGCCTGGCCTCCCTGCTGGCTGACCAGCCCCAACTCATCGCCGGTGCGGTTCGGGGCCTGAATCTCCAGGCCCTGGCCCACCCGGCCGTGATCGACCATTACATCCGCACCAGCCTGGCTGAGACGCGCCTTGTGCTGGTGCGGCTGCTGGGGGGCCGGGGCCACTGGAGCTATGGCCTCGAACAACTGGGGGCCTGGGCTTCCCGGCCAGGGCGCCATCTCTTGGTGGTGGCCGGCACCGAAGACGAGGCCGAAACCCTGGCCGCCCTTGGCACGGCCGATCCCCAGTTGACCCTGGCCATCGGCCACTGCCTGCGGGAGGGCGGCCCTGGCAACCTGGCGATGGTGCTGGGCTGCCTGGATCAACTCCTGGCTGGCCAGGCCGTAGAGCCCCCCAGGGCCATCCCCCAGGCTGACCCCCTGCCCCATGACTGGCGCCTGGAGCCTGGTGCCCGGGTGGGGGTGGTGCTTTACCGCGCCTTGCTCCAGGCCGGTGATCTGGAGTTGGTGGGGGCCCTGCTGGCCAGCCTGCGCCAACAGGGGCTCGCCCCCCGGGCCCTGTGGGTGAGTGGTCTGCGCGATCAGGCCGTGCAACGGGGCGTGGCCGACCTGTTGGGCCGCGAGGCGGTGGAGGCGGTGATTTGCACCACCTCCTTTGCTTCGGTGCAGTTTGAGGAGGCCGGCCTGGGGGCGCCCCTTTGGGAGCGCCTGGATGTGCCGGTGTTCCAGCTGCTCTGCAGCAGCCAAAGCCGCGAGACCTGGGCGGACAGCGCCATCGGCCTGGGGCCCCTCGATCTCAGCCTGCAGGTGGCCTTACCCGAATTGGATGGCCGCATCACCACCCGGGTTGGTGCCTTCAAGGAGATCAGCGGCGCCGATGCTGGCTTGGCCACGGCCCTGCACCAAAGCCGGCCCGAGCGGGAACGGCTTGATTGGGTCAGCCAGCTGGTAGCCCGCTGGTGCGACCTACGCCGCAGCCCCGCCTGCGAGCGCCGAATTGCCCTGGTGCTGGCCAACTATCCGACCCGCAACAGCCGCCTGGCCAATGGGGTGGGCCTGGATACGCCTGCCAGCGCCGCCAATTTGCTGCACTGGTTGGCCGATGCCGGCTATGGGCTCGGCGATCAAGCCCTCCCAGCCGATGGCGATGCCCTGATCCAGCAACTCCTCCAAGGCCAGACCAACGACCCGGAAAGCCAGCACCGCCCCCCCCTGGCCCACCTGCCCCTGGCCGTCTACCAGAGGTGGTACGCCACCCTTCCCCAGGAGGGACGCGAACGGCTGGAACAACGCTGGGGTCCGCCGGAGACAGATCCCAGCCTGGCGGCCCAGGGCTTCCCCGTGGCCGGTCTCCAGTTCGGCCACGTGTGGCTAATCATCCAACCGGAGCGGGGCTACGACCGGGATCCCAGCCTCAACTACCACTGCCCCGACCTACCGCCCCCCCACGCCTACCTGGCCCGCTATCTGTGGCTTCGCCAGGTGGCCCAGGTGCAGGTGATCTGCCATGTGGGCAAGCACGGCAACCTGGAATGGTTGCCCGGTAAGGGTCTGGGCCTGTCGTCGAGTTGCTTCCCGGAGTGGGCCCTGGGGCCGATGCCCCACCTCTATCCCTTCATCGTCAACGATCCGGGGGAGGGATCCCAGGCCAAGCGCCGCAGCCAGGCGGTGATCCTTGACCACCTCACCCCGCCCCTCGGCCGGGCTGGCCTGTATGGCCCCCTATTGGAGCTGGAGGCGCTACTCGATGAGTACTGGCAGGCCAACGAACTGGGGGCGAAACGGTCGGGTCAGTTGCAGGAGCAGGTGCTTGATCGCCTTAGCCAGCTCAACTTGGGCCCGCAATCGACTGGTGACGCCGCGGGCCCTAACCCGCTTAAAAGAGCTGCCAGCAGCGACGAGGACAGGCTCCAACGACTCCAGGCCGCCGATGGCTACCTCTGCGAGCTGAAGGAGGCCCAAATCCGCACGGGCCTGCATGTGTTCGGCCAACTCCCCGAGGCCGCTCCCCTCGCCGAATTGCTGCTTTGTTTGGCCCGCGCGCCCCTGGCCGAAGGTCCGGGTTTAACCCAGGCCCTGGCCCTGGATCTGGGCCTGGAGCTGGATCCTTGGGCGGATCCGGAAGAAGCGCCCCTGGCAGCCGCTGATCGTGGGCGCCTCGAGGCCCTAGGTCTGACCAGCGCCCGCCATGGGGGCGATGGCGTGGCCTGGCTGGAAGAGCAGGCCCTGGCGCTGATGGCGGGGTTGCTAAGCCAGGCCCAAGGAACAGCGGGGCAAACCAACGCCCCCACTCCCGGGCCTGCCACAGCCTCCGTGCTGGCGCGGGTAGCCCGATCGCTGCTGCCCAATTTGCTGCGCTGCGGCATGGCCGAACGCCAAGCCTTTCTCACGGGCGTCGCCGGAGGACGCATCGCCGCTGGACCTTCGGGAGCCCCTACCCGGGGCCGGCCCGACCTGCTGCCCACCGGCCGAAATTTCTACAGCGTTGATTTGAGGGGCCTACCCACCGAAACCGCCTGGGACCTGGGCCGCCGCAGCGCTGAGCTGCTGGTGGATCTTGTCCTCCAAGAGCAAGGCGAACCCCTACGCCAGCTGGCCCTATCGGTGTGGGGCACGGCGACGATGCGCAATGGCGGTGAGGACATCGGCCAGGCCCTGGCCCTGCTGGGGATCCGGCCAATCTGGGATGGTCCAACCCGACGCATGGTCGATCTTGAGGTCATTCCCCTCGCCAGCCTGGGGCGGCCCCGGGTCGATGTGACCTTGCGTATTTCGGGCCTCTTTCGCGATGCCTTCCCCCAGCTGGTGGCCTGGTTCAACCGGGCTACATCGATGGTGGCGGCCTTGGACGAAGCCGAACCGGATAATCCCCTCGCCGCCGCCGCCCGGCGGGAGGGCGGCCAGAGCGGCCGGGTGTTTGGTTCGGCGCCTGGGGCCTACGGCGCTGGCCTGCAGGGCCTTATTGACAGCGGCATTTGGGAGGAACGGGGTGACCTGGCCGAGGCCTTTCTGGCCTGGAGCGGCTGGCGCTACGAGGGCAGCGGCCTGGCCGTGGCCGATCGCTCCGGCCTGGAGCAGCGCCTGGCCGCCGTGCAGGTGGTGCTGCATAACCAGGACAACCGGGAACACGACCTGCTCGATTCCGACGACTATTACCAGTTCCAGGGAGGCCTCAGTGCGGCGGCGGAACGGCTGCAAGGCAAGGCACCAGCCCTCTGGTTTGCCGACCATTCCCGCCAGCAACGGCCCCGGGTACACCGACTCGAGAAGGAACTGGATAAGGTGCTGCGCTCACGCCTACTCAATCCCCGCTGGATCGAGGGGATGCGGGCCCATGGCTACAAGGGCGGCTTTGAACTGGCCGCCAGCCTCGACTACCTCTTCGCCTACGACGCCAGCACCGGCCGGGTGCCCGATTGGAGCTACGGGGCGATCTGCGAGGACTGGCTGGGCAACACCGAGACCCTGGACTTCCTACGCCGCGCCAATCCCTGGGCATTGCGGGACATGGCCGAGCGGCTACTGGAATCCCACCACCGCGGCCTGTGGCAGGGCGCCCTGGCCAGCCAGTTGGAGCACCTGCGCGACCTAGTCCTCCAGACAGAAGCCCTGGTGGAGGGCTAGGACTCCACCAGGGCCAAGGGACCAGGGGTCAAGCCAACAGCCGGCCTCAGCCCGTGATCTCCTTGGCCATGCCCTTGAAGCCATCGATTGTGCCGGGGCGGTTGCCTTGAGGGGTGGTGTCAGGCTGGTCGGCATTGGAGCTGGCCTTGCGCCCGGTGCCGGCCGCGCCCGCCACATTGACGCCACCAACGGCCGAACCCTTGAGACGCTGGCTCAATTCATCGGCCGTCATGGTCTGGGCAAAGGTTTTCTTAACCGCCTTAGGGATGCCGCCCGTGAGGTCAACACTGGAATCCTTGGCTTCAGTGCCGGGCATGCCATCGGTGAGCTTTTCAACCCGGGCTTCCATCGAAGCCACCACATCGATCCGTTCCTTCAGGCCCGGGTTATCGGCACTGCCCGGGAAGGTGCGACGGATCTCATAGGGGCGGCGCATGAAATCGACATTGCCCAGGGAGCTGGACTCGTCGGCATCCAAGAACTTCGCCTCTTGGGCCTTAGCAGCGGGCTTCACAGCGTCAGTCGCTGACTTAACGGACTTCGTACCCAGCAGACGATCGAGCAGTCCCATCGGCGAGCATCAGAAATTATGTTCAAACCCTAGCGGCCGTGCAGGGCCAGACCGTGGCTATCGGTGCCGCAACTACGCAAAAGTCCCAACTTTTCCAACTGGCTGGCGATTGCGTCACAGACCAACGGGGTTGGCTGCCAGTGGGGTGCCATGGCGTAGTCGTAGTAGGCCTCGGCCCCATCGAAGCCCAGGGCTGCCGCCGCATCGATTAAGGGACCAAAGGGTTTGCGGTAACGGGCCGGATGGGCCAGCACGGCCAAGCCCCCGGCGCCATGGATCCGTTTCACCACTTCCTCAGCCCTAAGGACCTGACCAACGGGCGCCTGACCTTGGCGATAGGGCTCTAAGGCGCTGGCTTGACCATCGAAATCGAGGCCCAGCACATGCACCAGGCAGCCCTCCAGCAGGCAGCTGATTTCGATGCCACTCCACAGCCGGGGCACGGTCCTGCCCTGCTGGGCCAGGCGCTCCAGGGTTCGCTGGGCGGGCGCCAGGGCCGCGGTGCTGTGGTGGTCGGTGATGGCCAAGTGGCGCAAGCCCAAGCTGACGGCCTGGCTGGCCAGATCCTCTGGCCGCAGGCTGCCGTCGGAATGGAGGGTGTGGCAGTGGAAATTCAGCTCCCCAGGGCAGCTGCCGCCATGGACACCCTCGAGCACCTGCACCAGGGAAAGGGCTGGGGTGATCTCAGCCACCAGCCCCCTGGGCTCCAGCCTCTTCACGCAGTCGGCGCCAGCGGGCATAGAACTGAATCGACGCCGCCATGAACAGCACCAGTCCCACCTGCAGCCAGGTGGCAGCCCCCGTGGGGAATTGGGCCTTGAACACCACCAGCATCACCACCACCACCAGCAACAAGGTGGGCAGTTCATTGAGGGCCCGCAATTGCTTGGGACCCCAGCGGCAGATTCCGGCCTGCAGTTGCCCCATCAGCCTGTAGCAGAAAAGGTGATAGGCCAGCAGGGCCACCACAAAGCCAAGCTTGGCGTGCATCCAGCCCTGGTGCAACCAGGCAGGTTGGGCCACGAGCAACCCGATGGCCATGGACACCGTGAGCAGCAGACCAGGGGTGGTGATGATGTTGGCCAAACGCCGCTCCATCAGGCCGTATTGCTGCTCGAAGGCCTCCCGCAGGGGTGGTTCCAACTCGGCAGCTTCAGCGTGGTAGATGAACAACCGCACCAAATAAAACAGCCCGGCAAACCACACCACCACCCCCACGATGTGGAGGGTCTTGAACCAGAGGTAGGCCTCAGGTGGCAGGGTCATCGAGGCGAGTGCCGCAAGGTGATCTCAAATTAGGCGGCCGGCACCGGGCCAGGCCCCGCCGCCAGCCGGCAGGCGCGACGCACCACGGCCCCGGCAAAGCCCCGCTCCACCGGCCCGGCCAGGGGGCTGATGCCGCCATCGCGGCAGTCGACCACCACCCGTTCCCGGTGGGCCCGCTGGTCGCTGAGCCGCAAGCGCAGTTGCCAGGAGAACTGGCTGCTACGACTGATCTCATCAGCGCAGATCGGGCCCACGCAAAGGCCAGGTGTGGCCTGGGTGGGCCCAGGGGAGAGCAGCAATGCCAGGGCCAGCAACAAGCCCATGAGGGATTTCAAGCGTCCCCCTCTCCGGGGGAACCCGTGGCCAGGGAATCGGCCCCTAAAGGAATACCTGCCGGGACGGGCTCGCCAGGATTTGCAACGGCAGGTTGGCCATCGCCGTCCAGGTCGCTGGGGTGGAAGTACTCCCAGATCTGGCGGGCTAAGGCCGGCCCTACCCCCGGGGCCTTGGCGATCGCTTCAGCGCTAGCGAGCTGGATCGCGTCGATCGAACGGAAATGGGCCAGCAGCTCCTTGACCCGCTTGGGCCCGAGGCCGGGGATGTCGCTGAGGCGGGAGCGCTTCATGCGTTCGCCCCGTTGCTGGCGATGGAAACTGATCGCAAAACGATGGGCCTCATCGCGCAGGCGTCGCAGCAGCACGATGCCTAGCTGGCCAGGCTCGCTGTCGAGAGGTTGCTTAGCCCCGGGCAGAAACACCTCCTCCCGCTGCTTGGCCAGGGAACAGACCACCAGGTCTTCATGCAGATTCAATTCCCGCAGGGCCTCCATCACGGCCGAGAGCTGGCCCTTGCCGCCATCGATCATCACCACATCGGGCCAGTCGTTGAGGCCACCCGTATGCAGGGTGGAACTGGCCTGGCGGGCCAGCTCCGCCAGGTCGGCCCCCTCGGCCTTGGCCTGGGCCCAGCGGCGAAAGCGGCGGCGCATGATTTCGGCCATGGCCATGAAGTCGTCGGAGTGGCCGGAGCGAATGCTGCTGCTCTGGATCCGGTACTTGCGGTAGTGCTGCTTGGCCGGCAGGCCGTCGATGAAGACCACCTGGGAGGCCACCGCATCGCTGCCCTGGATGTGGCTGATGTCGAAGCCTTCGATCCGCCGCGGCGGGCTGGCTAGGTCGAGTAACTGGGCCAGGTCTTCAGTGGCGAGCTGGTGTTGCTCGGCCGTGCGCTGGGTGCGCTGCAACTCGTAGCCGGCATTGCGCTCGACCAGCTCGATCCAGTCGGCCTTTTGCTGGCGCTGGGGCACGGCCAGGCGCACCTTGCGGCCGCGGCGCTCCGAGAGCCAGTCCTCGATCAGCTGCTGCTGGGGAAGGGGGTATTGGAGCAACAACTCGGGCGGAATCTCGACCGGATCCACCTGGCTGTAGTGCTCTTCGATCACCCGCTGCAGGATCAGCCCCAGGCTGGCGCTATCGGCGGGAAGCTCGTCGGTGGGCTCCCCGGGGGCTTCGGCAACGGAGATGGCGTCCGCTGGAACGGCTGGCATAGGCAGCAGCCCAGGCTCCCCTTCGGCCAGGGCACTGGATGCCTTAACAGCATCGGCGGTGAAGCCGAGCCGGCCCACTAACTTGCCGGCCCGCATCTGGAACAGCTGCACGGCGGCAACGCGGCGGTCGGCGGCCAGGGCCAAGACATCGCGGGAGATGGAGCTATCGCCCAGGCTCATCTTCTGCTCGGCGCTGAGGCTCTCTAGCCCCTGCAATTGGTCGCGCACCCGGGCGGCGGCCTCGAAATCGAGCCGCTCGGCGTAGCGCTCCATCTGGCCGGTGAGCAGGGTCAGCAATTCGTCGTTGCGCCCCTGGAACACCATCGCCACCTTGCGCAGGATCTGCTGGTAGTCGTCGCTGCTGATTTTTTCTTGGCAGACCCCGGGGCAGCGGCCGATGTCGAAATTGAGGCAGGTGCGATCCCGGTAGAGCGGTTGGGGGCGCTGGCGCAGGGGGAAGACCCGCTTAACCATGGCCAGGGTGCGGCGCAACTGGCCCACATCCACGTAGGGGCCATAGAAGCGATCGTGGGGTTTGCGGAAACGCCGCTGGCGAGTGATAAAAATGCGCGGATAGTTTTCGCTCCAGGTAATGCAAACATAGGGATACTTCTTGTCATCCTTCAGCAGCACATTAAAGTGGGGCTGGTGATGCTTGATCAGGTTTGATTCTAGGGCGAGCGCTTCATCTTCGCTGTCGGTAACGATGAATTCCAGGTCGCAGACCTGGCGCACCATCAGGCTGATACGCGGACTGTGGCCGGGGGAATTGTGGAAGTAGCTGCGCACCCGTTGGCGCAACACCTTGGCCTTACCGATATAAAGAATACGGTCGTCGCCATCGCGCATCATGTAGCAGCCGGGCTCCGCCGGCAGCTCCTTGAGCCGTGCCTTGAGCCGCTCCGGGTTCAGCACCAGGGGTCCCGAGCCCGTGCCCAGGTCCTTGGCTGCTGGGTTCCGCGGCAACGTTGTTGCCTCAACCCCTAACAGGGTTGGAACGACGGCCCCATCCAGCATCTGCGCCTGGCTCAACCGCCGTAGGTCCAGCCAGTGGCCGATAGCTCCAGGGCGACGCCATCGCGGTTGAGTTGGGCGGTTTTGACTTCACCCACAAACACGGTGTGGTCGCCATGGTTCACCTGGCCCACCAGTTCGCATTCGACGCCGCCGAGGGCGTCGCTGAGCAAGGGCAAACCGAGCTCGCCGAGGCTGTAAGGGGCTGCATCAAAGCGGCCGCCAATCCCCTTCTGGGGCTTGAAGAACACGGCCGCCAGGTCCTTCTGATCAGCGGCGAGCACGTTGAGCGAAAAACGGCCCGTGCGCTGGATGATGCCGTTGCTGGTGGAATCGGCCCGCACCGCCATCACCACTAGGGGTGGCTCGAATGACCCCTGGGTGACCCAGCTGGCTGTGAAGCCATTGATCACCTCGCCTTCGGCCACGCCGCAGATGAACACCCCGTGGGGGATCTTGCGCAGCAGGGTCTTCTTGGCGTCCGTATTGAGGGAGGGGCTCAAGGCACTAGGAGGGCGAATCAGCCAACCCTAGGAAGGAGCCCGGGACGCCCATGGCTTGGGCCAGGGCGTCCCGACGGGCCCTCGACATCCGCGGCCGGCAGCAGCCCGATCCCTACGATCCCCGGACATGCCGGCTGAACCGGCCGGAGCCCCTGCCATGAAGGCCCTCTACCCCGGGAGCTTTGATCCCCTCACCCTTGGCCACCTCGACCTGATCGAACGGGCTGCGCGCCTATTCGATGGCCTGGTGGTGGCGGTGCTGCAGAACCCGGGCAAGCAGCCCAGTTTTAACCTCGACCAGCGCCTGGATCAAATCCGCTGCGCTACCGCCCACTTGAGCCAGGTGGAGGTTGCCAGCTTCGATGGCCTCACCGTGACTTTTGCCAGCCAATGCGGCGCTGCCGTGATCCTGCGCGGCCTGCGGGCGATGAGCGATTTTGAATATGAGCTTCAGATCGCCCACACCAACAGCAGTTTGGCCCCCAGCATCGAAACCCTGTTCCTGGCCACGGCCACCCGCCACAGCTTCCTGAGCAGTTCGGTGGTGAAGGAGGTGGCCCGCTTCGGAGGCGCGGTCGATCACATGGTGCCCGAGGTGGTAGCCAAGGATCTCGCAAGCCTCTTTAATCAGGGTCTGCGAGCTTGACGTGATGACTGAGGCCAAGATCAAATCCGTGTTGGATCAGCTCGACCAACTGGAGGAGATCGTGCTGGATGGCAGCCGGATCCCCTTCAGTGGCGGGCGCCTGGTCAACGAGCAGGACGCCATCGAGTTGATGGATGCGGTTCGGGAAGCCCTGCCCGGCCAGCTGGCCCAGGCCGAGGAGCTGATCCGTAAGAAGGAAGAGTTCATCACCCAGGCCCGCCAGCAGGCCGATGAAATGGTCAGCCAGGCCCGCCAGCAGCGGGAACAGCTGATCAGTTCCCAGTCGGTGCGCCAGGAGGCCGAGCGCCAGGTGGCCGAGCTGCGCGACCAGGCGCGCCAGCAGTGTGAACAGATGCTGTTCCAGACGCGCCAGCAGGTGGCCCAGGCGGAGCAGGAGCACCAGGGTCGGCTGGTGCAGATGGAGCAGCAATTCGGAGTCCGGCGCCAGCAGTTGGAGCAGGAGGGCCTACAACGGCGCCAGCAGCTCGACCAGGAATACATCGACCTCAAGCGCCAGCTGGGCGAACAGCATGAGCGCCTGCGCCAGCAAAGCCTCCAGGAGCTCGAACAAATTCGCCAAGAAAGCCTGCGCATCCAGCGGGACAGCCAGGCCGAGGCGGAACGCATCCACGCCGATGCGTTGCAATTCCGCCAGCAGAGCCAGCAGCAGTGCGAGGTCCTGATCAGCCGCAGCCGCCAGGAGGCCAGTGCCATCCAGGAGGGGGCCAACCGCTACGCCGAACAGGTGCTGGGCGAATTGGAAGGGCGCCTGCAGGACATGGGCAAGGTGGTGATGGCGGGTCGGCGGGAGCTGGTCAAGCTGCAAAGCACCGAAAGCTCCGCCCTGGTGGCTCAAGCCGCCCATGAGTCGAGCCGGACCACGCCCCTAGGGCGGGCAGGCCGGGCCGCTGAGCGCCTGCGCCAGGCCGGCGGCCCACGCTGAAGCTGCGGGGCTCAGTAAGTTCCGAGCCAGCCTCCTAGGCGGGCGGGCGGCTTCCGAATCCACGTTGCCCCCTGGCCCCTTGCCCCGCTGCTCAGGGAGTCGGCGGGCAGAGGCTGGCGTTGTGGACTTGGCGCAGGATTCGGCCGATCGTCTGGTTGGGATCGTTGGCTCCGTTCGAAACCATGCTCACGTACCTCGTGCCGGCACTGCTCTCGAGGATGCCGCTGATCGAGCGCACTCCGGAGATTGTGCCCGTCTTGCCGTAAAAACGGCCATCGAGCTCAGTGCCCTTCAACAGCTTGCGCAGGGTGCCCCGTTGGCCGGTGATTGCCATCGAAGCCTGGTAGTCGGGGCCGTAGGGGTGGTTGGCCATGCGCAACAGCAAGGCGGCAAGCAAGCGACTGGTGAGGCGATTGGCCCGATCCAGGCCACTGCCATCGGCCACGCTCACCCCCTCCATCGGCAGGCCCTGGTCTTGGAGCCACTGCATCGCCGCCGCCCGGGCCCGGGCCAGGTCCCAGCTGCCGCTGGCCTGGCGCAGCAACACTTCGGCGGTGAAATTGTGGCTGTGGGTGTTGGCCACGCTGATCAGCCCCAGCATCGACAGGGATGGCTCCTCATGCAGCAAAACGGCGTCCGGATCGGGGCCGGCCTGGGCCGAAACCAGGCTGATCTGGGCCTGACCTCCCTGGGCGGCCAGTTCTCGGCCCAGCAGTTGCTTGAGGCGGTTGGGCGGGTTGGCCACCGCCATCTCCACGGCATTACTGGTCACCGCTAGCCGGGTGATCGGTGCGCCGTACTCCTCGGCCCGGTCGGCTGGGGACCAGCCGGCGGGCCACCAGCGCTGGGCAGGTTCCTCCACCAGTTGCAGGCGGATCGGGCCCTTTGGAGTTCCCGGCCCACCACCGGAGCCCAGGGCCAGCTTGGCGAAACGCCGCAACTGCTCCAGACCAAAATCGGGATCGCCTTCGCCGGTGAGACGCAGGCTGCCATCACTGAGGCGCCAAAGCTTGGTGCTGAGGCGGTAGTCCGGGCCGAGGCGGTCGAGGGCGAAGGCCGTGCTGACCAGTTTCTGGTTTGAGGCCGGTAGCCGCGGCGTGCGGCCATTGAGGTCGGCGAGCAGGCGGCCGCCCGGATCGGCGACGCTGACACTCCAAAGCGGAGCTTCGGACCCAACGGCAGCGACGATGCGCCGCTGCAGGGTTGGGCAACTGACCCGCTCCTGCAGCTGGGGGAGGCCCAGGGGAGCGGGCAGGGGAGGCAGGCTGGCCAGCCCCTGGGCCCCCAAACCTGCTGGAGCTAGGGCCGCTGCAGTCGGCAGGGCCAAAAGCAGGGGGATGAACCGCCTAGGGCGACCCTGGGCTGGGCATGACTGAGGACGGGGTGCTGGGGCGTCTTGGTTGGGGAGCAACGTCACCTCAAGGGGACCCAGGGGTGCTGGTCGCGGCGAATCCCGCCGAGTCGGCCTGGAGGCCACTCACGGTGCCACTGACCCGGAACAGGCCCCCTTCCAATTCGATTGGGGTGCCCACCTTGATGCTCTGGTTACCAAACACCACCCCATCAGCGCTGCGGCGCCCTTCCCCCTGGAGCACGAAACGGGCATCCAGGGTGCTGAAGATGGTTTGGCTGGGATCGGGGGCAGTCAGTACGCGTCCATCTGGCGTCAGGGTCACGATGCGCCGTTGCAGGGGAATGATCTGCTTGATCTGAACACTGCCGTGGGGCTGGTTGCGGATCACGATGCTGACCTTGCCGTCCTGACGGGCTGCAGCGATCAGGCTGGCCGGATCGGCAGAAGGGATGCCGCGCACATCAACCGTGACCGTGACGGGCTGCAAGCCGCCGGTGGCCCGGGCGATGGTGCCGCTGAGTTTGGGGCTCCAGATCACTCCAGCCGCCGCCATCAGCACCGCTAGGGCTGCCGCCCCATCCACCAGGCCAAAACGCCGCTTCGGCTTGTTGCCGGTGGGGGGAGCGGAAGCAACGGCCATGGGGCAACAGCAGACATTGAACTTTAAGGACCCCCTCCCCTCCCATCAAGGTCCCGGGCCGTTCGCTCTAGCTGGATAGGGTTTGTTGGGGTCGGCCTGACAAACCGACCTAGGAGCGCAGGCCTTCCAGGAAACGGTCCATGGCCTGGAGGCTGCGTCCTACCCCGGGGGCTGCTCCATCGGCTAGGGCTTCGGCCTGCTGCTCGGAATCGGGACGGGTCTCGAATTCGGCCACAAAGCGGTGGCCATCGACATCGCGGCGATAGAGGGCCCAGGGCGCTGGGAAGGCCCGTTTGAGGGCGCCACCATCGAGGGGGATCAGGGCGTAGGCGCTCTGCCAGTTGAAGAGGAAGCCCTTACGGCGCTCCCGGGCCACGGCGCCAATCCCGATCGCCGCCTCCTCCAGGCTGCTGTTGAGCAGCACGATTGGACCGCCGTGGGCGCTGCAGATCGCCTCAACTTGCCCGTAATCGGCCTGGGCGGGAGCCACCAGGATGATCAGGCCGGTTGTGCTGTCCGCCTGGCTCTGTTGCAGTCTCTTCTGGTCGCCGAGGCTGGCCTGGCGCAGGGCCAGCTCGGGCCGATCGCGCTTGGCCAGGGCGGTGGCACCGGCATCGGCAAACAGCAGGCGTGGATCGCCGTTCTCGCCCAGGGCCGCCAGTAGCCGCTGGGCCAGGGGTTGGATTTTCAGCCCCTCAAAGCGCAGCTCCACACTCCAGCGGCCCGAGGGCTCGGCGCTGAGGGCCTGTTGCAGGGCCGCAAGGGCCTCGGCCTCGGCCGTGCGGAGATCGGCGGGCAACACCATGTTTGTCCTGGTTGGGTCCTTCAGCGCCAGGACCCTAGGGCTGACGGCAGGGCGCGGCCTGGTTTTGGGCGGTTCGCTCTCAACCGAGGTCGGCCTGAACGACCAGCAGGGCAG
>Ga0310082_100046_pt1 | contig 12309 bp, 14 predicted proteins | sample LakEriER1LargeC7_FD_194437 | JGI IMG/M metagenome (GOLD analysis project Ga0310082, IMG submission 194437) | Enriched freshwater cyanobacterial communities from Lake Erie, Ontario, Canada - ER10.Large.C7 | ecosystem: Environmental > Aquatic > Freshwater > Lake | place: Canada: Ontario | collected...
GTTGGGGACCCACCCCGTCCGTTGGACCTGCCGATTGGCCGACCTAGGGGCATTGAGATCAATCCTGATCACCCGGCTCTTCCTTGCGTGGGGCCACGCAGGCCAGAGCGCTGATCAAAACTCGAGCATCGCTTTGCTTTTGCTCACTTCAGGTGAGCAGCGCAACCCCCTACTGGCGGAGGTGCCGCCGGCTCCAGCCGGTGATCGTGGCCTCGACGTTCTCGAGATGCCACTGCAGGGGCCCCTTGCCTTGGGTGCAGCCCCAGCGGCGGTAGTGCTTGCCAGGGGTGAGCACCCCCCGGAGGCGCAGCTGGCGCAGGGTTTCGCGGCTCATGCCCAGTTCTGCGCAGGCCTCGGCAGTGGTTACCCATACCCGGTGACGCCCAGATGGGGGTGGCATCGTCTGGTTCTCCATCAGCCCCGCCCCCGCACGATGTCGACCACGGCTGGGTTCCAGAGAAGCTGATAGCCGCTATGGCCCTGGCGGCAGTACGGCAGGGCCTCGGCCCACTGCTGTCCCCGTTCGCTCAGCTCCCATTCATCGCGGGCATTGCGGAGCTGCAGGCCGCAGGCCGCCAGGTGCTGGTTCATTACCCGAGCTGCCATGCCAAGTCGATGCCCTAGTTGGGTGGCGTTCAGTGAGCAGATCGGTTCTTCCGTTGCTGGCAGGGTGCGGCGCAGGGTTTCGACGCTCAGGCCGGTGTTTTCCTGGATGCAGGTGAGGGTTGCTGCCATGGCGATGCCCGCTTTGACGCCAGGGACTTGGGCGATCGCCTGACCAATGAGAAGCAGGGCATTGACGCTGTCCTGCTTGTTTGAGGGCAAGAATGCCGGCGTGGGCGCGAGGCCTGGAACGGCATAGCGGCCTGTCCGGCGGATCGCCGGCAAAACCTCGTGCGTGATCCACCGCTTAAAGCGCTTGGCCTCTGGTTTACGGCTGCCGAGAACCAGGTTGTAGAGGCCAGGCTCATTGACGATCGTCATCGCCTGCTCGCCGCCAGGGGTGTGAATTGAACTCACCCCCTTCTCGTCGTCATCAAGCCTTTCGAGGGCTTTGCGATCGAGGGCGAGGGAGGCGAGCAGATCGGCGGCGATGAACCAGGGATCCCCCTGGCTATCGGATAGGACCCGGATCTGAGCGCCCTCGTAGTGGAAGGGCAGAAGGCTGGAGAGGCTGCTAGTCATCACTGAAAAGTGGTGGAACGGTGGAACGGGTTCCTGCGGCGGTGGTTTTGACCCAGAGCTGCTGGCGCGTGGTTGGGGTTGGGTTTGTATCAGCGAGCGGCTAGCTGATCTGGCAGGCGCTTGAGGGTGAGCAGCAACCAGATGCGGCGGTAGCTCTTGACCTGGCGGGGGGCGCCATCGACGAACTGCTGACGCACCGGTGGCTCCTGGTGGAACTCTTTGCGGTAGGCCTCGGCCACCAGCTTTCCCACGGAGCCGTACTGGCTGCGGGGCAGCACCTGCTGGAACACCTCTAACCAGGCATCGCTGAGGGTCATTTCCTCATCGCTAGGAGCTGCTGGCAGTAGCCCGGCGCCTGTGGTGATCAGGTTGCCCCGCACGATGTCCTTAAAGAGAAGTTCATCGCGCTGATCAAGGCCACCGAGCCGCTTGAAGACGCCGATGCTGCGCTCGACCAGGGCAAGCAGCTCGGCTGCCTTGAGCCTGGTCGAGGTCACTGGCGCTGGTGCGGCTGGCGCCTGCTGGCTGGTTTCGAGAAACCAGCCGTCCATCCAGACGGCAAAGGGTGCACTGATCCAGCGGGCCAGGTCGACTGCGACCTGGGGATGGACCCAGGATCCGCCGCCACCGGCCCCACCGGAACGGGACTCCACCAGGGCGTGGCCGGAATTTCCGGCCACGCTCTCTAAGGCATCTAAGTAATGCTGGCAGCGCTCAGATTCGCGGTAGTCCTTCCAGCGTTTGGCGTTGGCTTTGCACATCGCCGTGGCATTGACATAGCCGTCGCTAGTGCGACGTGAGATGGGGGTGTCGTTCCAGGAACGGGACACCAGAGCGTGGAGATCCAGCGCGGGAGCGGCTGTTGATTGGGGAGGGCAGGCCGATGCGGTGTTCAACGACCTAGAAGCAGAGGGCGCTGGGCGGAGGTGCTGGCCGCGCTAGTGGTGCCTGTGGTGGGGCTGCTGGCCTTGCGGGCTTGGACTGTCGCCTGTCGGAGCACCAGCTGGGCCTTGGCTGGCGGCCTGGTGAGGAGCAGCAGCAGGGTGGTGATCTGTAGAAGCAGGCCCGCCAGGAGCAGCAGGCGCAGGCTCGAAAGGTTGGCGAGCGTGACGAGAACGGGCGGGCGGCGGCTGCGGCAGAAGGCCGGCAGCTGGGGCCCTGGCCGGTGCGGGGGCCCCCCCCCGCCAGGTGACTGGCTGGGGGGCCGGGCGATCGGTTGCCATCAGAAGGGAACCTCCTGGTCGTCGTTGGCACTGGCGGCGGACCAAGCCGGGGTTGTATTCCCGTTGGCTTGGGTACCGGCTGCATCTGCCGGCGGCGTGCTGTAGCCCTCGACCTCGTCAAACCCCTCGGTGGGATCGAGCTGCTCGTAGGGGATGTAATCGACCACCTGAATGGCGCGGGGCTGGAAGGTCATGCCGCAGCCGTTCTCTCCATCCCAGTCGTAGATGTCAAAGGCAACAATCAACTTGGAGCCATTGCCGATGGCAGCGCCACCCCAGGGCTGCTTTTTGGCATCGACGATGCGGGGCCCCTCTGATAGCGAGCCATCAGGCCGCAGGAATTGCGGCACCTTGAAGCGCAGCACAGTGATTTCACTGGGCCGCTCCCGATCGGCCTTCCAGGGGAAGCCTTTCTCGGCGCGGCGTTTGCGGCTGCCGTGCAGGGCGATGAATTGATCCTCCATCGCCAGCAGGAACGATTGGGCCTGCTGGTCGTTGCTTGGCAGCAGCAGATCGCAGGTCCAGGCCAGGGGCTTGGCCTTGTCGAGCTGGTGACGGGGGGTGATCAGGTGGGCCCAGCGCACTGCAGCGAGGGGCGTGCGGAAAATGTCCTTAGCCATGGGTTAACGCGGTGGATGGGGGGTGGTGATCGGCTGGCCGCAGGCTTGCTCGCCATAGCGCCGGCGCGCCCTGGGGCAGGGGCAGCGCTTATGGGACAAGCGGCAAAGGGGCTGGGTCCTGGGCCTCGGCAAGGAAGTGCTCCAGGAAGAGGCCGTGCTGGCGCTGGTTGATGCGATCACCAATTGAGCGGGCACTGCGGGGCACCGCAAAGTGCTCGCGGAAGGCGGCGGTGAACTCGCGGCGGGTGCTTGGCGGCAGGGCCAGGATTTGGCGGTGGTAGTCGCCGATCTCCTCGGGGCTCAGCGGCTCAAGGCCTTGATCCGGCGTGGCGTTTGCGTTTTCGCTGCCTGGGGCCGGCTCCATGGCACGGGGCTGCTCCAGCGGGTCTGGGCTAGCCAGATCAGCAGCAGGCGCCAGCTGGCCTTGCTCACCTACAGGTGCGCCAGAAGGCTTGCTGGCTGAGGCATCTATCTCAGCATTACTGGGCTTTACAGCCCAAGGCTGCTCTGCCACAGGAATACCCAGCAGTAGGGCCAGCAGCAGGCCGGCGGTGTCAGCCAGGTCGCTGGCTTCTGTTGCCCAGGTCTCGCTGCTGAGTTCGGCGCCGGCGGCATGCCGGACCGTGACCTGGAGCCTGGAGCGGCCGTACTGTTCCCCCAATCGGGCTGACCAGCTGATGCCAGCCCTCAAGGCGGGCTTGGCGGCGGCGGCGACCGCGCCCAGTTCGCTGGTGGAGATGGCCGTGACCTCGGCCTGGAAATGGGCTAGGGCCCAGGTGAGCTGCTGCTCGGGCGCTTGCTGGCTTTGGGGTGGCGACAGCAAGGCGTTCTGGGGGCTGCCCCCTGGACTGGTCCCTGAACTGGCCCCTAGGGGCCTGGATGTTGGGTCCATGGCGATGACGATCGGGCGGTTGCCCGCTGATCAAAAGCTTAGAACTCTTAAATCAAAGCCGCATTCATAGCCGCTGTTAATTTCTAGTGAAATGCTTAGTTCTGGTTGCTCATTTGGGTGCGATCGGCTTCTTGCCCTTGCTGCCGCCGGGTTGTCGGCCCTGGCGGTTGCTGTCCTCCCATTGGTCCAGCCAGCGCTTGGGCAGGTATTGGTCGGTCCCAATCCATAGGGGCGCCAATTCGTCTGGTTTGTAGTCGCCAAAGCCGGTGAGCACGGCATAGAAGCGTTTGCGGTGGTCCTCGCTGGCGGCCGCCGCCAGGCTGGTGATCGCCTCGCTGGGATCAAGCGCCCACTCCTCGACGACGCGGCGCAGCTGCTGGCGCCACTTGGTCGAGAGCTCGGTGGCCTTGCGCTGGCCAATCGTGGGTGGTGGGGTGGCAAGAAAGGCCGCCGGCACCTGCCGCAGGCCGCAGTAGCAAGCCCAGAGCTCCAGGGCGGTCCAGATCGGGCAGTCGCCATCGCCTAAGGGAATGGCGCCCTCGAGTTTTTGCTTAATCGCCTGGGTTTTGACCGTCCCCCATTCCTGTTCAGCGATGCGGCGGTTGAGCTCAGCCAGCTGCCAGAAGGCCTTTTGGCGGAGCTCGCCGGCCTTGCCCTGCTCGATCACCGAGAGGTTGCCGTAGGAGATCGTCTCAAAGCCGGCCTCTTCTGCCCAACTGCAGGCGGTGTACTGGGTCCAGCCGTTGCGGCGACGCCAGTTGAGCAGCATGCGGCCAAAGCCGGTGCGGTTGGGGCCCTGCTGCTCCAGCAGCTCGGCGTAGGTGATCGCCACTTGATTAACCCAGAGTTAATAGGGGCGATTCTAAGGCAAGCTTGCAGTAGCTAGCTAGAGCCTGATCGGTCAAGGTCTATTAGGGCCGTTCAGGGCCGAGCACCGCAAGGAGCTGCTTGGCCAGCTTGCCTGTGATGATGCGGCCTGTCCCCACCTGCACCCTCAAAGCCAGGCTGTAGGGATGCTCGCCCGGGTGGGCCCGGCTCAGGCGGCGGAGCCGCTGCTGCAGGTCGGCCCGCTCCATCAGCGGCGTCCCCCCATCAGCAGTCCTGCGGAAGGGGGGCAGGACTGTTGATGGGACACGAGTGCCAGTGCCTGCTCGGCTTCCTCTACGGAGCGGCAGACGGCAGCCACTCCGCCTAGCTGCTCAACCAGAGCGAGAAAGGCCCGCTGTTCGGGGCTGACGACACCGCGGGCGGTCTTGATCTCCAGGGCGACGAACTGGGCGAGGCGCTGGCCGACCAGATCCGTGGTGATTTCAAGTGTGCGCAGGCCGATCAAGTCGCTGCTGCCCTTGCAAAGGCCAAAGCGCACTAGCCGGCCCTGCTGGTCGACCAGGGCGCCGCTGTTATTGCGCCACAGCCGCACCGGTCCCTGGCCGCAGGCCAGGCGGATGCGTTGCTGGAGCTCGTGTTCGCTCATCGGGGGGGCCATGGCCCCTATTGCCACAAGGGGCGGGGCGTCAGGCAGTCGCAGGTATTTGCTGTTTGGCGAATACATGGGCAGTATTGGCTGATCTGGCCAGGCAGCTAATACGTGGGTTGGGGCAACGCCCTGCCAAGGACGAGAGCGCCTTGCGCTTACCGCAAGTTCAACTAGACCTTTTGCCGAATACCCCTTGGTCCGTCTTAGAGTTGGTCACCTTGATGGTCAACAGCCATGGTGCAGGTGACAGTGGCGGAAGCCAAGGCCAAGCTCTCCGGTCTGCTGGATGCGGTGGAGGCCGGAGAAGCGGTGGTGATCACCCGCCGCGGCAAGGCCATCGCCGAGCTGGTGCCGCGATGCAGTGTGCGCGATTTGCTTCCCCAGCTCGCGGCCCTGCGGGCCTCCCTGCCTGAGCAAGCCAGCAGTGGCGTCGAGACGATGCGGGCTTTGCGGGATGGGCACGGCGCCTGATGCTCTACGTCGATACTTGCGTGCTGCTGGCTGCGCTAACGCCGGAGGCCCACTCCCCTACTGCGGCTGCCTTTCTCGCCCAAGCCAGGGCACCTCTGGCGATCAGCTCCTGGAGTGTCACCGAGCTTCATTCCGCCCTCGGCCTGAAGGTGCGCACCAAGTCCCTGGGCCTCTCGCAGGCAGAAGCGGTGCTCCAAGGTTTTGAGCGCAGCCTGGCCCCAGGACTGTTGCTGCTGGAGCTTGAACCGCAGGACTTCCGCAATGCCAATGCTTGCCTGCGCGGTTGGAGCACAACCCTGCGCGCTGGGGATGCCCTGCACCTGGCGATCGCCAGCGGTCGCGGCGCCAGCCTCTGCAGCCTCGATGCCCCGTTTGTGGCGGCAGCTAAGCAGCTGGGACTGGACGCTCAGCTACTGGGAGCCTGAGAAGGCTCTAGCTACTAAGCGATACCCTGCCGGGCAGCCCAGACATGGCGGGCCCAGCCGGGTTTGTAGCCCCGTTCCTGTTCGCGCTTGTGGAGCTCCTCCAGGCTGCGGCAGCCGGCCGACGCTGATTGGGGCCGGGGGCGTTGCTGGTCGCCCTTGCTTGGTTTGGGCCGGTGGTGGGCGCGGCCGGAGAACAGGGCCAGCTCGCCAGCGACTTGCTGCAGCCCGCGGCGTTGCTCCTCGCGCTCGTTCGCAACAAACAGGTGTCCGCAATCGGGGCAGAGCGTTGCTGCGCTGGGGCAGCTGCAAAAACATTGGGGGCAGTCCTTGATCGGAATCGAAACCCCCTGGCGGCGGCGGCGGCCGGCCAGGGACCAGGTCCGCTCCTCGGTGGGCAGGCCATGGCGGTGGGCATTGCCGACGTGATCGAGAATCACGGCCTCGCTTTTGCCAGGGGCGGGCCGCAGGGCGCGGCCGACCATCTGCAGGTAGAGCGCCAGGCTGGCGGTGGGGCGCAGCAGGATCGCGCCACCGACAGACGGGATGTCGGTGCCCTCAGAAAGCAGCATGCAGCTGGTGAGCACCTCGACCTCGCCACTGCCCAGGCCTGCGATCAGGTGGCGCCGCAGCGCTGTTGGGGTGGTGCCACTCACCGCCGCAGCGCGGAAACCAGCGGCTCGGAAGGCACCGGCCAGCTGCTCGGCGTGGGCTGTTGTGCAGCAAAACACGATCGCCGTGGCCGGGTGCAGCCGGCGCCGGTAATGGGAGATGGCATCACCGATGGCGGCCCGGTTGCCAAAGACCTGGGCGGCGGCTTGCAGGTCGAACTCGCCCTGGCCCCCTGGGCCCTTGCCCCCGGGGGCGTGCCCCTTGGTGGTGGGTGCGGTGGGCCAGGAAAAGACCTTGGGCCTGGCCAGCCAGCCCTGCTCCACCAGCTCTGCCGCTGAGGGTCCTTGGACCAGGGCCTCAAAGAAGCCACCGGCCTCAACGCCCAGACCCTTGCCATCGAGCCGTTCGGGGGTGGCGGTGGTGCCGATCAGCTGGGCGTTGGGCCAGGCGCTGATGATCTGGCCCCAAAGGTTTCCGGCAATGAGATGGTGGGCCTCGTCCTGAATGATCAGATCCGGCGCCTGGAGCTGCTCGAGCCGGCGGGCGACGGTCTGCACCGAACCGACGGCCACCAGTCGGCCCTCGAATGGGAGGCCGGGCGCGATCAAGTCGGGCCCTAGGCCCCAGGCCTGGATGGTGCCGCGCAGCTGCTCGATCAGTTCCCAGCGGTGGGCGAGCACCAACACCCGCCGGCCCTTGGCGGCGGCACCCTGGGCGATGGCGCCGATGATCTGGCCCTTACCGGCGCCGGTGGGCAGGACGGCGCAGACCCTGCGGTGGGTTTTTAGGGCACTGCGGAGACCTGTGAGCAGCTGCAGCTGGTAGTCGCGCAGTACGACGGGACTACCCAAAGAGACGCCGCCCATGGCACTACAAAGCCGTCATGTGATCAGCGCAAGCTAACAAGCATTGCCAGGTGTGCTTAGGCTGGGCTCCGAGTTCCTGGTCTGCATGGCCTCGTTTGCATCTCCCTTGAGTGTCTCGATCACCGAGGCGCAGCTGGCCTGGCTTGAGCAGCGCCGTCTCCATGGCGCCCTTAGCCGCTCGGCGGTGCTGCGCCAGGTGCTTGATGCCGCCATCGCGGCGGAGTACGCCGAGCGGCAGCCAGTCCAAACCAATTGCTGAACGGAGGACACCTCATGGCAACTAACGGCATCACGGCGGCTTTGGGCCGCTGGAGTGAGCTGCTCGCTGGCCTGGGCGGCCTGGAGCCGGCCCAACTCAATGGCCGCCACCAGCCCTGCCCGCTCTGCGGCGGCCGCGATCGCTACCGCTTTGACGACCTGGCTGGCAGCGGCTCCTGGTTTTGCAACCAGTGCGGCGGTAAGGACCAGCTCGGTGGCGGCGGCACGGGGATTGATTTGCTGATGCGGCTGCGCCACTGGAGCTACCGCCAGGCTTGCGCGGCGGTGGAGCGCTACTTGCAGCTGGCGCCAGGCCGAGATGAACAGCAGCGGCATCGTCCCCAGCCCATGTCTCACCCATTGCCAGCAGCATTGCCCGCGGCACTGCCAGCGGCGGGACTCGCTGCAGGCCCAGGGATGGTGAGCGGCCTGCCGAACGGCCTGCCGAGCGGCTTGCCCGGCCATGGCAGCAGGCCCGCTCGCCAACCGGAGACCCCACCAGCTGATGCGCCAGCGCCGGCCCTGGAGCAGGGGGCAATCGCCCAGTGGTGTTATCGCGATGGGGCGGGTGCCCAGCTGTTTTGGGTTCAGCGCCTCTGCCTGGGCCAGGGGGGGCGCAAGGCCTTTTTGCAACGGGTGTGGCTTGCTGGCGCCTGGCATCGGCCCAGCCGCCGCGATCTCTTTTCGTGTGAGTGGCCGGTGCCTCGGCCCCTCTATGGCCTGCCCGCCCTGGGACAACGGCCCGAGGCCGCAGTGCTGGTGGTGGAAGGGGAGGCGACGGCAGAAGCCGCCGCCCTGCTGTTCCCTGAACTGGTGGTGATCAGCTGGGCGAATGGAGCCAACGCGATCGCGAAGACCGATTGGCGGCCGCTGGCGGGGCGACCTGTGACCCTCTGGCCCGATGCCGATGCACCTGGCCGTAAGGCGATGGTGCGACTGGGATCCCTGCTGGCGGAACTGGGTTGCCGCTTGCAGCTGGTGGAACCGCCAGCGGAGCTGCCCCAGGGCTGGGATCTGGCCGATGCCGACTGGAGTCCGGCTGAGGCGGCCCAGCACCTGCGGCAGTGGGCTGGACGCCTGCCGGCAGCGGTGGCAGCCAACTCAACCGCTGCGGCCAAGTCAACCGGTGCTGACGCCATCAGAAGCGCAGCCCAAGCCCCCGGGCCGACGGGCCAGGGGGCCGCAGCCCAGGCGGCGGCGGGACCCGCTGCGGCTCCGTTCCAGTGCCTCGGCTACGACGGTGAGGCGAGCTTTTACCGCTCCGGCCGCACCGGGCAGGTGTTGCGGCTGGCTCGTTCTGCCCATACCGCCGCCCACCTGGTGGCTTTGGCGCCGCTGGCCCATTGGGAAACCCTCTACCCCAGCCGCAGCGGTGTGAACTGGCCCGCGGTCGCTAGTGACCTGTACGAGCGCTCGATTGCCGCTGGTTTGTTCAGCCCCGAGCGCATCCGTGGCCGTGGGGCCTGGTGGGATGAGAAGCGGCCGCTGTTGCACCTGGGCGATCGGCTGATCACCCCGGACGGCGAGCAGCCGATCACGGCCCCCTTCCGCTCGCGCTTTGTCTACCAACACATGCCACGCCTCGATGGGCCCGGCGATGTGGCGCCACTGACGACGGTTGAGGCGGCAGTGATTGTGGCGATCGCCAACCGCTTCCGCTGGGAGGTGCCGGCCTCCGGCACCCTGCTGGTTGGCTGGGTGGTGCTGGCGCCGATCTGTGGTGCCCTGGGCTGGCGGCCCCACCTCTGGCTGACCGGTGGGGCAGGGTCTGGCAAGAGCGCCATTCTTGATCGCTTTGTCACCCCCCTGCTGGGGGATTTCGCCCTGCTTGTGAGTGGCTCCACCACAGAAGCGGGCCTGCGTCAGTCGATCGGCTCCGATGCCATGCCGGTGGTGTTTGACGAAGCGGAGAGCAACGAAAAGGGCGACCAGCAGCGCATGCAGGGGATCCTGGCCCTAGCCCGGGTCGCTAGCAGCGAAAGCGGCGCGGCGATGCTCAAGGGTTCGCCCAGCGGTGAGGTGAGTCGCTACCGGGTGCGCTCGATGTTCCTGCTCAGCTCGATCGCTACCGCCCTCAAGCAGGGCGCCGACCAGGGCCGCTTTGCCCAGCTGAGCCTGCGCAATCCCGCCGATCTGGCCAAGGCCGAGCGCGCGAGCCACTGGGCGGGCCTGGACCGGGACCTGGAAGGTCAGATCACCCCAGAGCTGGGCCGGCGCCTGATCGCCCGCACTACCGGCTTGATCGGGGTGATCCGCCAGGCCGCTGCGGTATTCAGCCGCGCCGCGGCAAGGCATTTCGATTCCCAGCGTCTGGGGGACCAGTACGGCACCCTGCTGGCTGGTGCCTGGTCGTTGCTCAGTGATGTCGCCCCGACTGAGGCGGAGGCGGAGCTCTGCATCGCCTCCCACGACTGGGAGAGCTACGGCCAAAGCAGTGAGCAGGGCGATGAGCAGCGCTGCCTGCAGATGATCCTGCAGTACCCCGCCCGGGTGGAATGCGCCGACCGCAGCGTCACCCGCACGATTGGTGAGCTGGTGGAATTAGCAGCCCACCAGGCCCATGACCTGGAGATCGGCGCCGATCTTGCTTCCCAAACCCTGGGCCGGCAGGGGTTGAGGCTTGAGCCAGGGCAGCTGCTGGTGAGCAATACGGCCCAGCCGATCGCCCAGATCCTGCGGGAGACGGCCTGGAGCCACGGCTGGTCCGTGCTGCTGCTGCGCCTCCAAGGCGCCCAGCGCCGGGGTCCGGTGCGCTTTTGCGGTGCCGGCATGATCACCCGCGCGGTGGCGATTCCCCTGGCCGTTCTCTAGGCGCCGGTGGCCCGGGGACAGGCGCCGCAACCTGCTTGTCGTTATGGCGAGAAGGATTGCGGCGCAATCGAACTGGCCAGATGTAACAGAGTGACACCGTTGCTTGGGGGAGAGATATCCCTCCTTATCCATCCCCCTTATTCCTTTTTGCTGAGGCCCTGCTGCTTGCTAAAGCTTCTATTCATTGAAAGATGGTTATCTATAGGGCGGCGGTCCCAGATCGCTGCAGCCCAGCTGGATCTGGGCCGTGACTGGCCCTGTCACCGCCGGTTGCAGCCGGAACGGCGATGCTGAGCAGTCCCTGGCTGGAGCCGGTCCCAGGCCTGTGGCGGGAAGAACCTGCCCACCGCTACTGGCTGGGGGAGCACCTGTTCCCGGTGTCGATCACAGGCGTGCTGGCCCATGGCATGAGTGGAGCGGCCAAGCGAGCAATCGCCGCTAAGCGGGCGATCTGGGAGCCGCGCGGCGTGCTCGTGCATGGGGCGCTGGAGCGCTACTGCCAGGCCCGCTTTTTGGCGGGCAAGGACGCGACTACAGCGTTGCTAGAGGGCTGGGACCTGCCGGGCCAGCACCGCTACCGCGATTGGATCCTGCCGCTGCTGCAGCTGCCGCTCTGGGACGAGGTGCAGGTGATCGCCAGCGAACGGTTGAGCTGCTGCCTGGAGCGCAACATCGCTGGGGCCTTTGATGGCGCCTACCGCTCAGCGGCCTTGAGCGAACGCCAGGGCCGCGAGGTGCGGGTGCTGTACGACCTCAAGACCCTCTCGGCCCACGGCCGGCCCTATGCCACTGCTGCCCAGCTGGGCGGCTACATGGTGCTGGAAGCGGCCCATGGGAATTTTTATGGGTTGGGCCAGACGCTGTGGAGCAAGCCGGGCGCGGCAACGGCCAGCCGCTTCTACAGCCGCGAGCAATGCCTGGCGGCCTGGGCGGCGGCCTGGAGTCGCTACTGCCTGAGCCAACGGCCGTTTTGAGGGCTGGGCTTGGGGCTGCTAGGAGTGATTAGAAATTAACAGCCCTTGTGCTTGCGGCTCTGACTAACAAGCCCATAAAGTGCTTTGGAGAGCTAGCTCTGCCCTGCTGGCCCTGGTTCTGTTGGCCCCTTGATGTCGCGACGATGGTGATGACTGTTGCCCCTGTTCCCGTCCCAGCTGCTGCCTTAACGGCCCCTGACAGCGCCCCGCATGCAGCGCTTGGCTCGGGAGAGGACGCCCTTGGCGGCCTGCTGGATCAGATCACGGATCTCAAGGCCGAGCACAAACGGCTGGAGCAGCAGCTAGAGGCGCTGCTGCTCTCCTTGAGCGCGGCGATGGCCTCCGGCCAGCTGGATCCGGCTTTTTCCCATAACGACTGGGCTTTCTCCCATAGCCCCGGCAGGTTGAGCTACGCCTACCCGGCGGCAGTGGAGCAGCTCGAGCGCCAGCTCAAGGCCGCCAAGGAGGCCGCGATCCAGCAGGGCAGCGCCAGCGAGA
>Ga0310082_100048_pt1 | contig 11959 bp, 8 predicted proteins | sample LakEriER1LargeC7_FD_194437 | JGI IMG/M metagenome (GOLD analysis project Ga0310082, IMG submission 194437) | Enriched freshwater cyanobacterial communities from Lake Erie, Ontario, Canada - ER10.Large.C7 | ecosystem: Environmental > Aquatic > Freshwater > Lake | place: Canada: Ontario | collected...
AGGCATCAAGCAGGGCAATTTCCTGAGTCATGCCGAATTTGCGTCACTAGGTCAGGTGGGCCCTTCACTAAACACTGATCTTCAGAACCTCACTAAGGATTTCTGGGTCACTATTGAGGATCGCATCTATGACGCTTTGTGCAACTACGCCAACCAGACCGAAAATGGTGGCGGTTTCCAGCGCAGGCTCTTTGCCGAGGACGCAGCGCAGGGTTTCGCTTTCATTGATGTAAGCCGAAAGCGCTACGAAGTGGCACTAATGAATCCGCCGTTCGGCGCATTCTGCCGTACATCCAAGCTATACGCGACAGAGCAATTTCCGAATTCCGCCAATGACATTTTCGCTGCTTTTGTAGAATGCTTCTTGCAGAAACTAGTTGGGTCCGGGGTCCTAGGCGCAATCACTAGTAGGACGGGATTCTTTATCGCTTCTTTCGATGAGTGGCGCGAGGAAGTCTTACGCAAGAAGAGTCGACTTTTGTGTTTCGCAGACCTCGGAGGAGGGGTTATGGACAACGCAACCGTCGAGGCCGCAGCTTACGTTCTTCAACGCTCATCGGTGCAAAGAGACAACGAATCTTCGCCATTCTTACGCTTTCTAGTACATGTGGAGAAACAGCCAGTCCTTGCCAATACGATTGCGGAACTGCGCGAAGGTCGGTCGTCTGACCAGCTAGTATTTTTGGCGTGCTACAAGCAATTTGCATTGCTGACTGGCGCCCCTTTTGTATATTGGGCAAACGCGAAAACGTTGGGTAAGCTCATCAAATACCCTTCATTCGAGCCATGCGCTGCCGAAGTTCGCAAAGGTCTTCGCACTGGCGACAACTTCCGGTTCGTGCGTACGTTGTGGGAAATCCCACAACACGAGTTCACACCAGCAATTTCGGCAGATGACGAGTTGGAGCAGCGGGAGAGTTCGTTGTGGGTTCCTCTCGTTCTCAGCGGTTCATCTCAGCCTTGGTTTTCTCCTTTGCTAGTTGCTCTCAATTGGAAACGCAATGGCCGAGAGCTTCGTCAATACGTCACTAAATATGGTTCGCCATCACGGTTGATTCAGGCGGAAGATTTTTATTTCAGAGCTGGGATGAGTTGGACACTCCGAACAACCCGCTTTATTCCTTATGCGATTCCCGCTGGATGTATACCAACTGGCAGTAGGCCGATGGCTTTCCCCAAGCCCCAAAAAGAGTTCTCTGCGCTCGCCATCAGTTCTTCTCGCGTCGCCTCAGCATTTATGCGTTTTTACGGCGACTGGTTTACTCGTCCCAAGTTTCTCGAAGGGAAGTTGAAACTGCTCCCTTGGCCTGTCCTTAGTGAATTGCTGGAGAAGCGGCTGAACGACTTCGTTCTGAAAGAGTCACAAGACCGACGGTGCAGCTATCAAGGTCATGAGCCATTTTTTGAATTTGTTAAGCCATTCAGCGGGGATACTGGTCGCAACTCGGTTTCTGTAACTATTGATTGGTCAAGTTTACTCGGAAAAGAGTTAGAGGTGGAAATCGAAACAGCCTATGGACTCGATAATATCGAGGCTTCTGAACTGTATCGTGAGCTTGATGAAGCTTTGGCTGTTAGGGGCGCGGCTATAAGTTCAATTACGGATGAGGAAGAAGACGGCGATGAAGATCCCGAACTCGTTTTAGACACTTCTGAAAACGCTCGCACTGAGATTGTGCTTTCCCACGCGCTCGGTTGCGCCTTTGGTAGATGGGATGTCCGGTACGCGATGGCCGAAGAGGCCCAGCCGGAGTTGCCCGAGCCGTTTGCGCCGTTGCCGGTCTGTCCGCCCGGCCAATTACAGAACGCGGAGGGCTTGCCTGCCCTCCCGGAGGACGTGCCCTCCGCGTATCCCGTCCTCATCCCGTGGGACGGGATTCTCGTGGATGACCCAAATCATCCGCTGGACCTCGAGCGCCGTGTCCGCGAGGTCATCGAAATCATCTGGAATGGAGATGGTGGTGGCGCCAAAGCCGAGGCCATCGAACAAGAAGCATGCGAAATCCTCGGAATAAAGACGCTACGCGACTATTTCCGCAAGCCAGCCGCCTTCTTTGCTGATCATCTCAAGCGTTACTCCAAGAGCCGTCGCCAGGCCCCCATCTACTGGCAACTCTCTGCGGGCAATGGCAACTATTCAGCCTGGCTCTACTACCACCGCTTTACGCAAGACACGCTTTACCGATTGCTGGGTGATTTCGTCGAGATACGTATTCAGGAGGCCGAGCGGGAACAGTTCGAATTTGAATCTCAGGGTGGCCTGTCGGGTGATGCAGCCGGCCTCCTTCATGAAGTGCAGGCCCTGCTCCAGGATCTCCGACTCTTTAAGAGCGAACTAGAGCTAGTCGCCCCGCTGTGGAATCCAAATCTCAATGATGGTGTGATCATCAACCACGCCATACTCTGGCGCATCACACCCTATACCCCCTGGCAGAAGAAGTGCAAGGAGTGCTGGGACAAGTTGGTCAAAGGCGATTACGACTGGGCCCATCTCGCCTTCCATCTCTGGCCTGAGCGGGTGATCAGGAAGTGCACTACTGATCGCAGCCTGGCTATCGCCCACGGCTTGGAAGAGCGCCTCTGGCAGGAAAGCAACAAGGGCAACTGGCTGCCGCGTCAGGTGTCGGAAGCTGAGCTGCAGGCCCTGCTCGCTGAGTACAGCAAGCCTGCGGTGCAGAACGCTCTGGAGCGCTTCCTCGCTGCACCTCCACCTGTGGCAGCCGCTCGTACCCGCAACCCACGGGCTTCGAAGGCGTCCTCCACCAGCACAACCCGCCGGCCTCGCGGGAATGCCCACGAGGTAGATGCGGAAACCTCGCGCCAGACCCTGCTCGTGCTCACCGCCGCCCCTGCCGAAGGCCTCGGCAGAAACGCCATTGCCGAGCTGCTGGCTGTAGACGCGGCCTCGCTCACAGCTGTGATTAAGCAGCTCAAGGAAGGTGGCCAGATAGAGCAGCTTGGAGCTGCCCGTGGGGCTAAGTACCGGCTCACCGAGTCAGGTCTCGCGGCTGTTGAGAGCCAGGCTGGAGAGGACGACTGATGGCAGCAGAAGCTCCCAACAAGCTCCACCGCCGCCTCTGCCAGGAGCTCGCCAAGCAGCTCGGCGAGCATCGGGTTCTGCTGGTCTTTGATCCTGGCCAGCAGCTGCGGCCCTTTCTCGACGAGGTCGCTACGGCCCCGCCAAGCGGCAGGGAGCTTGGCAGCCTCAGCTTCGGGGAGCAGCAGGCCGCCTGGGCGGTGGCCGGCAGCAGCCTCTACGAGCTGCGCAGCCAGCTTGAACCGCACGTTGCAGCAGATCTGCCCGATCCGCTGCTCGTCTATCTACCGGATCGCCAGGAGAGCGAAGGCCGCGCCGTGCTGCTGGAGCTACTCCGCGCTGGCTCCACCTTCGAGATCAAGCTGGTCAGCCGTGCCCGCGGCTACCTGCGCGAGGTGCTCGAGCCCGAAAAGGTGGAGCAGCTGCTCAAGCGGCCCGATCTCACCTACCGCGACATCGCCCTGGCCTTGGAGCAAGCAGGTAGCGGCGGCTTCAGTCAGCTCAAGGCGCTGTTTCAGCAGCAGCTGGGCCGCAACAGCTCTCCCGAGAACGCGGAGCTGGCCCGCCTCTGGCTGGCGTCAGAGGTGCTCGATGACGCCATCAGCGCCAAAGGGCTGGAGAACGAGCTGCAGGAACTGCTCCATAGCCGCTGGGGCCTGGGCTTTCCCGTAGAGACAACCCTGGCCGACTGGCGCCAGCGGGCCCAGCGGGCCCTGCTGCTGCATGAGTTCCTGCACGACTGGCATGGCGATGAGCTCAGCGCCTTTGCCAGACAGTCGCTGCCGGTGGGTAAGGCCGCCGAAGAAAACGCCCTCGCCGATGTGCAGGGCCTGCGCCGCAGCCACGCACCTGCCTACATCGCCATCGCTAACCGCATCGAAGCTGAGCTTCAGCTGCGCTCACTTATCAGTGGCGAGCGGCCCGGCGTGCTCGGCTCGATCGACACCTTCCCCTGCGAAGAACAGTTCCTGCTGCGCAGCGTCGATGTCTTCCTCGCCCAGGTCGAGTACGCCAAGGCGCAGGAGCTGGTGGCCGCCCGTCACAACAGCTTCTGGCTGGTGGGTCAGCCCACCGATGCCCAGCAAGCCAGGCGCCGGCTGCAGTGGGAGCTGGCCCGCACCGCCGCCGCCCTCGGGGTGGCCCTCGAGCAGGCGCAAGCCCAGCTGCCTAAGGCCGCCGCTGCCGTTGAGGCCTGGCTTCCGTATCAGGCAGGGGCCGCCCAGCAGGTCGATGGCCTGCAGCGGCGCCTGGAGCAGCAGGTGGCTGAGCTCACCGCCAGCGAGGTGGAAATCAGCGACGCTCTGGAGCAGCTGCGGGGCCGCTACGAGGCCCTACTGGAGCAGCAGGCCCAACGTTTCACCGCTGCCTTACAGCAGGCAGGCTGGCTGATCCCTGGTGCCTTCCCGCAGACGCGCACTTGGAGTGAGCGGGTGCAGCCCGGCGCCGGCAGGGCGGTGGTGTTCTGGGTAGATGCCCTGCGCTACGAGATGGGCGCCACCTTGCACGAGCGCTTCAGTGGCTGGAGCCGCGAGCAGCTCAGCGACCTCAAGCTGGAGATCGCCCAGGCCGCCCTGCCCTCAATCACGCCCGTTGGCATGGCAGCCCTGCTGCCCGGCGCCGAGCGCAGCTTTGCGGTGGCCGATGTCGCTGGCAGTCCCTGCTCCGTGGTGGACGGGGTGCCGGTGGGCTGGAGCGAGGGCAAATCCAAACGCCTCGCCCACCTGCAGCAGCGGGTGCCCACCGCCGTAGTCATCTCGCTGGTGGATCTGATTCGCAGTAAGGAGGCCGTCCTGCTCGAGAAGCTGGCCGGTACTGGTCCGGTGGTCGTCACCAGCACCGGCATCGACCACGCCGGTGAGCGCGACACCGACGACAACCTCGCCAATGTGCGCACCGACATGCAGCGCGAGCTCGACACCATCGAAGACGCCGTGCGCCGCCTGGCAGCCCTGCCACTGGAGCAGCCGCTGGAGCGCTTCGTGATCACCGCGGATCACGGCTTCCTGCATCTACCGCTGGGCCGAGAGCCAGCCATGCGAATCGACCCTCCCGACGGAAAGCTGTTCAAGCTGGAGCGGCGCTGCTGGCTGGGCCACCCCTCCGCCGTCAATCCCTCCTGCGTGGAAATCCAGCCCGCAGCCCTTGGCTACGGACAGGACGGTCTCTCGGTGGTGCTGCCCCGTTCTTCCGGGGTGCTCAAGGCTGGTGGCAGTCTCTGCTTTCACCACGGCGGCAGCAGCATCCAGGAGCTGCTGATCCCCCTACTCAGCTTCCGCTGCGCAGCCCCTGGCGCAGCACCTGAGGCCGCAGGCAAGGCCAAAAAGCAGAAGCCCTGGCCAGGAACGCTGGTTGAGAGGGTCACCAATCGGATCTTGATGGTGCCGATCGAGCTACCCATCGACCTGCTCAACCAGGGCAAAAACCGCCAGACCGTGCTGGCTGCCTACGACTGCAAAACAGAAGACCTGGTCGCTACGCCCATCCAGGCCATCGACGCTGAGCTCGACACAGGCACAAACCGCCTCACCCTCACCCCTGGCCAGGCCGCCACCATCGGCCTGCTCATTCCCGGTGACTGGAGCGGCAAGAAGCTCTACCTGGAGCTGCGAGATGCCGCCACCGATCTGGTGCTGCACCGCAGCCCCGATCTGCCAGTGGACCTGCTCGGCTGATGGAAACCTAGGGGGACGTAGCAAGCGCGCTAACATGGAACCGTCGTTTCGGGTCGAATACTTCAGTCCCCGCGTGCGCGAGGAGATCGAGGCCTGGCCTGTCGACCTGCTGGCCCGCTGCGACGAGCTGCTGGATCTGCTGGAAGACCACGGTCCCCAGCTCCGGGCACCCCACTCCGAGGCCATGGGCGATGGTCTGTTTGAGCTCAGACCCAAAAGCCGCTCCGGGATTGGCAGGGCCTTTTACTGCTACTGCAGCGGACGGGTGATCACGATCCTCCACGCCTTCGTAAAGAAGACCCAGAAAACGCCCAAGCGCGAGCTTGCAATCGCCCGTCAACGCCTCAAGGAGGTCAAACGCCATGGCTGACATCCCCTACGAACCTGTCGTCCGCGATCGCAAGGCCGAACGCGCCCGCGTCGAACAGATCCCTGGCTATGTGGAAGCCAGGCAAGAAGCAGCCGTGGAGTTTCGCCTGCTGCGCCAGCTGCTCAATGCCCGCAAGCGCGCAGGTCTCACCCAAGAGGATGTAGCCACGCGAATGGGCACCACCCGCAGCGCCATCTGCCGGCTGGAAGCATCCCGCAAGCACCTGCCCGCACTCACCACCCTCCGCCGTTACGCCGATGTGCTCGGCTGCGACGTCGAGATCAACCTGGTGCCCCGCACCGGCCAGCCCGCCACCCCCGCTCGATGACCGCCACAGCCTCCAGCACCAGCCGCGACGCCCTTGACGACAAGGTCAACCAGGTCTTTGCGGGCAAGTGCGTCCGCAAGGACCTGGTGCGGGCCGTGAAGGTGGGCGCCAACGTGCCGGTGTTTGTGCTCGAGTATCTGCTCGGCAAGTACTGCGCCTCGTCTGACTCGGCAGCGATCGAGCTAGGGCTCTCGGTGGTGCGCGACACCCTGGCCAACAACTACATCCGACCCGACGAGGCCACCAAGGCCCAGAGCAAGGTCAAGCAGAAAGGCCGCTACACCTTCATCGACAAGGTCAAGGTGCGCCTTGTCGGCTCCACCTACGTGGCCGAGTGCGTCAACTTCGGCAGCAGCAACCTGCGCATCGCCGATGACGACGTGCATGCCTTTGAGCGGCTTCTTACTGGTGGAGTGTGGGCGCAGGTGGAGGTGGAGTGGGATGAAAGTGACAGCAAGGCACCTTTCTCAATCAGCCAGCTCACGCCGATCCAACTGGCGAGCTTCAACCTCGATGAATACCGCAAGCTGCGCACCCAGTTCAGCACCGAGGAGTGGATCGATCTGCTGATCCGTTCGATGGGCTACGAGCCCTCCCAGTTCAGCCAGCGCCTTAAGACCCTCTTTCTGCTGCGGCTGATCCCGCTCTGCGAGCGCAACTACAACCTGGTGGAACTCGGTCCCCGCGGCACCGGCAAGAGCTTTGCGGTACAGGAGCTCTCCCCCTACGCGGCCCTGCTCACTGGACCTACCACCGTGGCCAACCTGTTTGGCCACATGAGCGGCAAGGTCAAGGGGATGGTGTCCATCTGGGACGTGGTCGGTTTCGACGAGGTGGCCGACCTCCAGAAGATGCCCAAGGAGGTCATCACTACCATGAAGACCTACTGCGAGTCGGGGCAGTTCCAGCGTGGTGCTGAAAGCTTTGCCGGCGACGCCAGCATCGCCATGTTCGGCAACACCCAGCAGCCGATCGACGTGATGGTGCAAACGGGGCACCTCTTCGCACCGATGCCCGATGTGATTCGTGATGACCGCGCCTTCATCGATCGGCTGCACTGCTACCTGCCGGGCTGGGAAGTGCCGAACATGCGCAATGAGTTCTTCACGGACCACTATGGGTTCGTTATCGACTACTTGGCAGAAGCCCTACGGGACCTGCGCAAACTCAATTACACGGAGCTCTGCGACAGTCACTTTGGTCTGGGCAGCCACCTCAATACCCGCGACCGCAAGGCCGTGCGCCGCACCGTTTCCGGTCTGGTCAAGATTATCCATCCCCATGGAGAGCCATCCAAGGAGGATTTAGAAGACATCCTTAAGCTCGCCATTGAGTGCCGCAGGCGCGTGAAGGAGCAGCTCAAGAAGATGGGCTCCTTCGAGTACAGCCAGACCTCGTTCAGCTATTCGGATAACGACACCGGCCAGGAGCACTTCGTTGGGGTTCCTGAACAGGGTGGCCAGGATCTGATCGCCGCCGAACCGATGGCGCCAGGCTCGGTTTATGCCACCTCGGTCACGGGTGATGGCACTGTTGGCCTCTACCGGCTCGAAGTCTCCATCGCTGCTGGCAACGGCAAACTCAAGCCAGCAGGTGGAATCAGTGGACCAATGAAAGAATCCATCCAGCGGGCGTTCGCTTACCTGCAGGCCAACAAGGGCGCCTTTTCGATCAGCCATGAGGCCGACAGCTACGACTACAACGTCGAAGCCATCGACCTATTGGGCAACAAGGTAGGAGCCGAGGTGGGTGTGGCGTTCTTTATAGCTGCCTTCTCCGCCATCCGCCGTGCCCCAGCCAGGGCCGGCATGCTCATCATCGGCGACATGAGCATTCAGGGCAATATCAAAGCTGCTCGGTCCCTAGTTGAACCACTTCAGGTAGCGATGGACAACGGTGCCCGCTGCGCTCTCATACCCGCAGAAAATAAGCGCAGTTTCATGGAGGTCAGTACCGATGTGATCGACAAGATCGACCCCATCTTTTATAACGATGTCAAGACTGCGACGTTCAAGGGGCTGGATCTGAACTGACTCTTTGCGGCTTGCCTGGCGCTAGAGCAGAAGTGCCTGACTATCAGATCCCTTCAACCAACAATCACGTCAGTTTGAATTGGTCTGATTTGCTTGACACACAAGCCTTTTGCTAGCCAGTAGCAACATCAGGGAGTTTAGCTCCTTTGCGCATGTTTTCAAAAGCTGCCAGTACACGCGGGTTGTCAGGATGATGCAGGCCGCCAGCAGCTAGTGGCTGAATATGATCAACGTGATAGCTGATGCGTCCCTCAGCTTGATTGAGGGAGTCTCGAAGACCATAGATCTGGTCCAGCCGTTCCTTCTCTTCCTCCGAAAGCGCCGGCGACTGGGCGATAATACGTGCTTTTCTCCGCTGAAGGCCGGAAGCACCCTTGTGTCGATTGGCCTCATAGACAGCCTCGGGCTCAGGGCAACTCAGCTGGCTGAGATCGACAGCTTCTCTGCTCATCGTCCACATCTCTTGCCTGAGCTGGTGAGAGCACCACTGATGGAAGCAGGTTTGTCCTTGCAGATCTATGACCTCGCGAAAGTGCGTCACCTCATAGACAAAGTCCTGCTCGAGGACCTCTCCCGTCCAGCACGTCCAGCAGCGGGCTAGGAGGCGCTGTGGCTTCTTGACCCAGATGAAGAGGGTTGGCAACTCAAGCTGCTCCTCCCCCTTGGCAGGCTTTCGGCGGGCATAGGTTCGATCGCCCACCTTGGTCAGCAAGCCACGGTCATTCGACTGGATCACCCGGAACTTCATGTGCTCCTAGATGCGATTTTTTCTTGGAGAAGCGATGCCAAGCTCTTGAGCGATAAGTTCAAAGCCCTTCTCATTCTTGAAGGGCTCTATCTCGTCCTGGAGCTTCTTAAGCTTGACCTTCTCCCAGCTAGAGCTTGTGTCGTGATGCTCCCTGATGAAGGACTGGGGCAGGGTGTAGAACTCAGGCTCGCAGGAGCCCGTACTGCCATCGTTTTTCCCATAGAAATTGCCGATGTTGAGGAAGGCGACAATTAGGTAGTCAAATGCGGCCAGGCTCTTCTCCTTGACGGGAAAGCCACGATCGCAATCCGTTGCATATCTGCTTTTTACTTGGACCCTGATTTGCGCCTTTTCCACTTCCGATGGACTGTGCCTGGGATCCGGGTGAATGCAAATCAAGTCGTATCCTTCGTTTCCAGGCGGCGCCTTGTAGGTAAGAATATTTCTACGCATTAAATAGCCCATTGCTAGGTACTCAGATCCCGCGGTGACTACCGGTAGGCGTAGCCAGTCCCTATCTGTTTCTTTCATGCGGACCAATGGTTGCCACTACGGGAGCAAGCGACTGTCTTGCCAGTGTCAACTGGTTCTGTCCTTGCTGTCCAGTCATTGAAGGCAAACAATTTAGCGGGAGTGTGCTGGTGTGCCGTTGCTTGCGAAAGAAGGGGGTAAGCACCACCGGTCCTACGCCCACTCCCCGCCTCCCTCGGCCAGTCCTCACGTCGCGTCAAGGATCGGGCCAGGCGCCCTCAGGTGTCGGGCGACCCTGCCGTGGCGCTTCGGCAGGCCGGTGGGGGTGGGGCTCTCTGCCGTCCTCCGATGGCCTCCCCCGTCCTCCCTGCACTCCTGCCAGCAGCTGTCCACAGCTCTAAGTCGTTCTGCCCTCCGGGCCCGTGATGCCCTGGTGCTGGAGCACATCCCGCTCGCTGAAGCCTTGGCTTCCGCCGCCGCCCGGCGCCTATTTCCGCTGGTGGAGGGGGACGATCTGATCCAGGTGGCCCGAGAAGCCCTGGTTCGCTCCGCAGTTCGCTTTAGAGCAGGCGAGCCCGCTGGTCCCTATCTCCGCCGCTGCACCGCCGGGGCCCTGCAACACCACCTCCTCGATCGCGTCCCCCTGGAGCGCAACTTCCGCCGGGAGCATGGGAAGGGCAGCTGCCCGCTGGGGCACAGCAGCCCCCCCTCTGCCTAGTTGCTGGCTTTACTTGATCTGCTGGAGGCCTAATAGCCTCATTCACTGCATGTTGGCGAAACCCTCTCCGCCGCAAGCAACTCCACCGCCTGCCGGGCCTCCCCCAGCACCTGAAACAGCACCTGGGGCTCGGCCTGGAGCAGGGCGATCCAATGCTCCAGATAGGCGGCATGGCTTTGCAGCTCACTGCCGATCTCCAGCCGATCGCCCAGGAGCACGGCCCCCAGCTCAGCAACTAGCTCCTCCCTGGCATAACGGGGCTTGCCAAAAGCGCCACCGAGATCACGATTAAGCCGGGAGGCATGGCCGGTGGAATGGACCTGCTCATGGGCCCAGGTGGCATAGAAGGCCCCTGGTGAATGGAAGCTGGAACGCTCGGGCAACTGGATGCGATCGAGCTGGGGCAGATAGAAGGCCCGATCGCCGCCATAGCTGACACTCACTGGCCAGGCGGAGAGCACGGCCTCTGCCGCTGCCAAACGCTCCGGCTCGGGCCGGGCCTGCAGGCCGGCTGCTTCTTGGCGGGCTGCGGCCAGCTCCGTGAGCCCTGGCCCCTCCAGATCGGCTGCATTGAAGACCGGCACCGGCCGATAGCTGACCCAGCTGCGAATAGCCCCTTCGGCACCATCCGCCGGCTCCCGCTTACTCGCCTTCGGCTGATCGGCCTGTTGATGCAGCATGGGCCGCAGGATCATGGCCGCCTTGCTGCCTTTTTTGGGGCTGATGCCTAGCTGCCTGGCTTCTGCGTAGCCGCACCAGAAGGGCAGGGCAGAACCACGAATGTGCATGCCCAAGGTGAGCAGGATCGGATTGGAGCCCAGATAGCGATGGCCGCTGATCAAATTGCAGTGATGGCCGCCGCCGGAGCCATCCCAAGGCTTGCGCCAGGGAGCGACCCCCTGCTGCATCAGCTCGATCAGGCCTTGGACAAGGCGCTCCTGGGCAGTGGGCCCGGATTTTCGGCCTGCAGCTGGGGCCTTTGACTTGGATTTCTCAGAAGACTTTTGAGCGGACTGGGTGACGGCCATAGCCGGCTGGACGTGGAACGCCCCTCTGGTCCTCGCGTAGGCAAGGGGCGCGTAGCGCCTTGCGTAGCCCTTGCCCGTGAGGCCACCATGGGGCAACCCACGCCAGCCACCTTTACGGGATGGGATTTAGGTATTGGGCTGCTGAATTGTCTGGGTTGCTCGAGGGTTAGTGGTCCCCGCCAAGACGTCGGCATAAGCAAGGGGCCAACAAGGGGCCCCCTGCAATGGCAGCCTCGCGGCTTACCCCACTGCCCCAACCGGCAGCGCTGGCTCCTCAGCCCTGAGCTGCTGCTCTGCCCAGGCCTCGCGAGCGGCAGCGATGGCATCAGCCCGCTCCAGGAACTGGGCGATCACTGGCAGCACCTCTTCTTCCAGCAGGGCGATTTCCTCTTCCACCAGGGGCGCTTCATAGGAACACTCCCGAATTCCCAACTCCTGCAGGCGCAGATAGCGCTCGATCCTTTGCTGGGCCAGCAGCAACAGGGAGATGGGATGGGAAGACAGCAGGCTGGACATGGGCCTGGGCGCCTTGTGGGGCGCAGCGATGGGACGCA
>Ga0310082_100051_pt1 | contig 11889 bp, 10 predicted proteins | sample LakEriER1LargeC7_FD_194437 | JGI IMG/M metagenome (GOLD analysis project Ga0310082, IMG submission 194437) | Enriched freshwater cyanobacterial communities from Lake Erie, Ontario, Canada - ER10.Large.C7 | ecosystem: Environmental > Aquatic > Freshwater > Lake | place: Canada: Ontario | collected...
GCTGGCAGCCCACGGTCAGCCTGGACCAGGGCCTGGAGCCCACGATCGCCCATTTCCGCGCCGCCCTCGCATGAGCAGCTCCGCCCCCGACCTCGCCGAAGTCCTGTCCGGGCAACCGGCGCCCATTCGCCAGATTTGCTGCATTGGAGCTGGCTATGTGGGCGGTCCCACCATGGCGGTGATCGCCGACCACTGCCCGGCCATCCAAGTGACGGTGGTCGATCTCAACGAGGCTCGCATTGCCGCCTGGAACGACTCGGATCTCTCGCGCCTGCCGGTCTATGAGCCAGGGCTCGATGCGGTGGTGGGCCGCTGCCGGGGCCGCAACCTCCATTTCACAACTGCGGTGGAAGCGGCGATTGCCAGCGCCGACATGGTGTTTCTCTCGGTGAACACCCCCACCAAAACTCGCGGCATCGGTGCCGGCCAGGCCAGTGACCTGCGCTGGATCGAAGCCTCGGCCCGCCAGGTGGCCGCCTGCGCCCAGGGCCACACGATCGTGGTTGAAAAAAGCACCTTGCCGGTGCGCACGGCCGAAACCGTGAAGGCGATCCTCACCGCGGCCCAAGGGGCCGGGGGCCAGACAACCTTTGCGGTGCTCTCCAACCCGGAATTCCTGGCCGAAGGCACAGCCATCAACGATCTGGAACATCCCGATCGGGTCTTGATTGGCGGCGAGGACCCCGAAGCGATCGATGCCCTGGCAGCGATCTACGGCCATTGGGTGCCCGCGGAGCGCATCCTGCGCACCAATCTGTGGAGCAGTGAACTCTCCAAACTCACCGCCAACGCCTTTCTGGCCCAGCGCATCAGTTCGATCAATGCGATCGGCGCCCTGTGTGAGGCCACCGGCGCCGATGTGCGCGAAGTCGCCAGAGCGATCGGCAGCGATAGCCGCATCGGCTCAAAGTTTCTCGCCGCCGGCCCGGGCTTTGGCGGCAGTTGCTTCCAAAAAGACATCTTGAACCTGGTCTATCTCTGCGGCCACTACGGCCTGCAGGAAGTGGCCAACTACTGGCAACAGGTGGTGGAGCTGAACAGCTGGCAGCAACACCGCATCGCCAACCTGGTAGTGCGCTCCCTGTTTGGCACGGTCACGGGCAAACGGTTGGCCGTGCTGGGCTTTGCCTTCAAGGGCGACACCAACGACACGCGCGAATCGCCAGCGATCCGCATCTGCCTCGACCTGATCGAGGAGGGGGCCCACCTGGCGATCTATGACCCCAAGGTATGCAGCAGCCAAATCACTGCCGACCTGGGCCAGGCCGAGGCGGGCCAGGAGCAGATCCCAACCCAGCCAGGCCAGGGCGAGGGCCGCTGGCAGCTCGCCCGATCCGCCGACGAGGCCGCCAGGGGTGCCGATGCGGTACTGATCCTCACCGAATGGCGCGAGTTTCGCCAGCTCGACTGGGCGGCCCTGGCCCCATCGATGCGCCAACCGGCCTGGCTGTTTGATGGCCGGGCGATCGCCGATACTGCGGCAGCCCGGGCCGCCGGCCTGAATGTCTGGACCGTGGGAGAGGGCTAAGGCGATGCAGGTTCTAGTCACAGGGGGTGCGGGCTACATCGGCAGCCACGCGGTGCGAGCGCTGCAACGGGCCGGCCACCAACCTGTCATCCTCGACAACCTCGTCTATGGCCACAGGGACATCGCGGCCACCCTGGGGGTGCCATTGGTGGAGGGCCAGGTGGGCGACCGGGCCCTGCTCGATGCCCTGCTCTCAGGCCAGCATCCCCAACTGGCAGGCACGGCGGCAGCTGGGCAACCGATCGGAGCCGTGATGCACTTCGCGGCCTACGCCTATGTGGGCGAATCGGTGGCCGATCCCGCCAAGTACTACCGCAATAATTTGGCCGACACCTTGGTGTTATTGGAGGCCCTGATTGACGCCCGCCACCATCGCCAGCGCAGCAATCAAGCTGGCGGCACCGGCGCCAACCTGGCCAGCGGGCCCATGCCGATTGTGTTTTCCAGCACCTGCGCCACCTACGGCGTGCCCCAGCAAGTTCCGATCACAGAAGACCATCCCCAGGCGCCGATCAACCCCTACGGCCGCAGTAAGTCGATGGTGGAGCAACTGCTCCGCGATTTTGGCTCCGCCTACGGGCTGCCTAGTGTGATTTTTCGCTATTTCAATGCCGCCGGCGCCGATCCCGATGGCGATTTGGGTGAAGACCACAACCCGGAAACCCACCTGATCCCGCTAGTACTTGATGTGATGGCGGGCCGCAGCTCCTACCTGCAGATCTTCGGCGACGACTACCCCACCCCCGATGGCACCTGCATCCGCGATTACATCCACGTCAGCGACCTGGCCGAAGCCCACGTGCTCGGCCTCGGCCGCCTGCTCAACCAGCCCCCCCAAGCCGAACCGCTCGTCTACAACCTCGGCAACGGCACCGGCTATTCGGTGCAACAGGTGATTGAAGCCGCCAAGGCCGTGACCGGCCGGGGCCTGCTGGCCCATGTGGCCCCCCGGCGGCCCGGCGACCCGGCCCAACTGGTGGCCGGCGCCGAAAAGGCCCGCCGGGAACTGGGCTGGCTGCCCCGCTATCCCCAGCTGGAAGTGATCCTGCAGCACGCCTGGGCCTGGCACCAGGCCAGGCACGCTGACTGATCCCTGCCATCACAGCCGCCAACTCACTCCCCCCGCACACCCCGATAGCGACTAATCAGCACACCCATCACTAGGGCCAAATAGGTGGTGCCCATCAAGGACACCGCCACGCTGAACATCTGGGCCTGGGACGTCAACGGAACGATGTCGCCAAAGCCCACGGTGGTGAGGCAAACAAAGGCGAAATAGTTGAGCCGCACGAAATTGATTGTCCACACCGAACTGAACACCTCCTCCGCCCCCGGCGTCAGGATGATGGCGGCACCGCCCGAGCCGTTGGCACTACTAAAGCTGCCAGGCACCACCGTTTCCAGGGCACTAAATAACAGGCCAGCGGTCAGGCCCACCAGCAGGTAGCCGGCCAGGGCCCCCATCAACACCTTTTCACTCACCTCCGGCTCCTGGGCCAAGCCCCGGATCAGCCGCAGGCTGCTCCAGCCCACAAAGGCACCCCACAGCACCAACATCGGCACGCCTGTGCCACGCATGAAAACCGGGGTCAGGGTCCAGACCAAGGAGGAGAGGAACGCCGCAAGTCCCAGGAGCCGAAACAGGCGATGGGGCACCCGACCAAAGGGCAGCCGACCAAACGGTTCGCCCAGGCCGCGAATGATCACCAGCGGCATCAAGTTGTAACCCACCATGCCGAGCCAGTTCAGGCCTTCGGGCAGGGCAAAGGTGACCATCACCGCCAGACATAGGGCCAGCAACTGCGTGTAGCAGCGATGGCGCCGCCTCACTCCAATTAACTCTGCCGGCACCGGCCCCCCGCCTGGTTGGCGCTGATTGTGACCGAGGGCGCCGCCAGCACCAGGCTCCCAACCAGCCTGATTGGGGCCGAAGCGAGGGCTACTCGCGATAGGAGCTCATTCAACCGAACAACGGCAACTGGGCAGAAGCGTCCTGGACGACTGGTGGGCGCAGGGGCGGCTGGATCTCCCAGCCCGCCGGATCCCAGCCACCTAGGAGCGGTTCCAGGGCCCGCAGGCCAGGGCCATCGACGGCAGCCAACCAGGCCTGCTCCAGGCCATCGGGCAGGAGCACCGGCATGCGGTCATGCAGGGGACCGATCAGGCCATTGGCGGCGGTGGTGATCACACAGCAGCTCTCCACCTCACTGCCATCGGGGCCGATCCAGCGGTCCCAGAGGCCCGCCAACCAGAAGGGGGCGCCATCGCTGCGGCGGATCAGGCGACCCTTCTCATAAAAGCCATCGGCGGGCAACAGGCAGCGGCGGTGGCGCCAGGGGCCGCGGAAACTGGCCTTTTCCGGCACGGTTTCGCCGCGGGCGTTGAAAGGACGGTGGGCCAAGAGGGCATCCTTACTCCATTCCGGCAGCAGGCCCCAGAGCATCAGCGCCGCCTCCGGCCGGCCGTGCTCCTGGCGCAGGGCCAACACCGGTTCGCCAGGGGCGATCAGGTTACGCGGGGCGTAATAGCGCTCCAGACCCGGCGGCAGGCCCACCCCGAGCCGGCTGCCCAGGGATCTGATTGGGATGGTGAGGCTGAAGCGTCCACACATAATTCGCACAGTCTTGAGCGGGGGCAAACCTGAATCCAGCCCGCCCGATCGCCAGCAAGGCCCTAGGCGTTCGGTTCTCACCCTCAACGGTGGGCTCCGCCGGGGCACGGGCCATCTAGTTTGAGCCCACCGACCCGCCAATCGCCCGTTCGCCCCATGGCCATCCGTCAGGACGAGAACCCCCCGAACAGGCGTTTCGGGATCATCAACCTGGTTTTGATCGGTTTAGGCGTGTTGCTGCTGGTCAGCAGCTTCCTACCCAATCAGGCGATCCAGCAGGTGCCAAGGGTTCCCTACTCCCTGTTTATCAATCAAGTGGATGACGGCGCCGTCAAGCGGGCCTTCATCACCCAGGACCAGATTCGCTACGAGCTCAATAACGCCGAAGAGGGTGCCCCCTCGGTGCTGGCCACCACGCCGATCTTCGACATGGAGCTGCCCCAGCGGCTCGAGCAGCATGGTGTTGAATTCGCCGCTGCCCCACCGAAGCGCCCCAGCTTCATCACCACGGCCCTGAGCTGGGTGGTGCCGCCACTGATCTTCATCCTGGTGCTGCAGTTCTTCGCCCGCCGCTCCATGGGCGGCGCCCAGGGGGCCCTGAGCTTCACCAAGTCGAAGGCCCGCGTCTATGTGCCCGATGAGGAATCCAGGGTCACGTTTGCCGATGTGGCCGGCGTGGATGAGGCTAAGGACGAACTGACCGAGATCGTTGATTTCCTCAAAACCCCGGAGCGCTACACGGCCATCGGCGCCCGTATCCCCAAGGGCGTGCTGCTAGTCGGCCCTCCTGGCACGGGCAAAACCCTGCTCTCCAAGGCCGTGGCCGGAGAAGCAGGCGTGCCCTTCTTCATTATTTCAGGGTCGGAATTTGTTGAGCTTTTTGTGGGCGCTGGTGCGGCCCGGGTGCGCGATCTGTTTGAGCAGGCCAAACAAAAAGCCCCCTGCATCATTTTTATCGACGAATTGGATGCCATCGGCAAGAGCCGCTCTGGCTCCATGGGCGTGGTTGGTGGCAACGATGAACGGGAGCAAACCCTTAACCAGCTACTCACCGAAATGGATGGCTTTGCCTCCAAAGACAAGCCGGTGATCGTGCTAGCCGCTACCAACCAACCCGAAGTCTTGGATGCAGCCTTGCTACGCCCAGGCCGCTTCGATCGCCAGGTTCTGGTCGACCGCCCCGACCTCTCCGGTCGTCGCACGATCCTCGAGATTTACGCCAAGAAGGTTAAGCGCTCAGAAGGTGTCGATCTCGATCTCATTGCCCAGGCCACCAGTGGCTTTGCCGGCGCGGATCTTGCCAACCTGGTGAATGAGGCGGCGCTGCTGGCGGCAAGGGCGAAACGCACCTCCGTGGAGCAGGGCGACCTCAACGAAGCGATTGAACGGGTGGTAGCGGGTCTGGAGAAAAAGAGCCGGGTAATGCAGCCCGATGAAAAGAAAGTGGTGGCTTACCACGAAGTCGGCCACGCCATCGTCGGTCACCTGATGCCCGGAGGCAGCAAGGTGGCCAAGATTTCGATCGTGCCCCGCGGCATGAGCGCCCTGGGCTACACCCTGCAATTGCCCACCGAAGAACGCTTCCTCAACTCCAAGCAAGACCTCGAAGGCCAGATTGCCACCCTGCTGGGCGGTCGCTCTGCCGAGGAACTGGTGTTTGGCTCTATCACCACCGGCGCCGCCAATGACCTGCAACGGGCTACCGACATCGCCGAACAGATGGTGGGCACCTACGGCATGAGCGAGACCCTCGGGCCCCTTGCCTACGACAAACAGGGTGGCAGCCGCTTCCTTGGCGGCCCCAGCAATCCCCGCCGGGTGGTGAGCGATGCCACGGCCCAAGCGATCGATAGGGAGGTGCGCAACCTGGTAGATCGGGCCCACGACCGGGCCCTGGCGATCCTGCGCGGCAACCGGGAGCTGCTCGAAAGCATTGCCGAAAAGATCCTCGAAAAGGAGGTAATCGAAGGCGATGACCTCAAGGGCCTGCTCGCTTCTAGTGTCATGCCCGAAGACACGGCCGCCTAGTCAATCTGCAGGGTCGAAGTCTAGATTCTTCATAACCAGTTAAAAAAGCCTTGCCGGAGCCTATCTAGGTCCCCCTGCAGGGCTTTCCCTTGTTCGGCTTTAGGGCATGACCTTAATGGCGAGGCGAATAGCAATCAGCTGGCGCCACAATGCTCGACCAGTCCATCAATGACCTGCTTGTCTGTCAGGTAAAGCTCGGCCAGTCGGGCCTCCCCTTCGGTCAAATGCTGATCTTCAGGATAGGCATTCACGATTTCCAAAGTATCAGCGTCTAAACTTTTATCAATCAGGGCAGGATGGTCAACCACAACCAAATCAACTAACCTCCCCTCATTATCCCTACCAGCCACACAAGCTTGCACCAGATGCCAGGCCTCATGGCGAATCGTTGATTCCTTCGAAGTATCCCAGGTGTTGCCATGAATTGCCGTGCAAATCACCAACTGATTAGAGTCTAAATCGTAGTAACCGTAGGTATCATCACACCCGTAATGCTTAATTAGCACCTTGGTACTCGTTGATTCAACCGATGCCAAAATTGGATTCTGCATGATGGTGCGATCCTCGGCGATGCGGTAGGCCCCATAGCAGCTAATTGGCAGCACAACAGCGACAAAGGAGAGCAAACCAAGCCCCCCCAGCCTGGGGGCCGGCCCTGGGCCCTTCGGCAGCACCGAAGCGGAATCCTCTGGGACCTGCTGGTGGGATTTCGAAGCCAAGCGGAGCTGGCGGGACGCCTGCAGGCCAGCCAAGCCAGACGCCAACCCGTAGATCAGCGGCGTCACAACCCCTTCAGCCCAGGAGTCTTCATAGGCAAACCCAGCCAATTCGCAGCCAAAATAAATGAGGGCAGAAATGGCAGAAGCGCCGATAAATGCTCCGAGCCAATTAAGGATTGGCCGCCATGACAGGCAATAGATTGCGTAGCCCGGCACGGCAACTAAGGGGATACCAACGAACAGGGCCATCCAAACAAATGGGCGCGCCTGGAGGCGGCGCCTCAAGAGCGATTCGCTCGAGGAAGTTGGTGCCGGCGTCATGGCAGAAAATTCATTAATTAGGGATAAATCTGGCTTACTCAGCGGACCCTACGAGGGGCGGAAGAAAGCCACCCATGTTCACTTGCAATAGTAATCAATCCAGGTCTGGGCATCGTCCTTGCCTAGGCCCTCAACCTCGAAATCATCTGGCGAGGCACATGGGCCCACAATACTTGCCTTCCCATCATCCCAATAGATCGCCAAATAGGTTTTATCCTGATCATACTGGGCGCGGCAAACTTGCACAGGAGCCGCCTCGTCATCCTGCTCCGATTTGCATTGATCATCCCTAAAGTCATCGCCGGGCTTCCAGTCCTTAGGGCCTTCAGCGGCCACCGGCGGCGTGGCGATCTGGGTCTGGGGCGCCTTGGCCGAAGGGCCATGCAGACGCAGCTTGGGAGCCAAAATACAGCCCTGCAACGCACCAATCAGCAGGAACGCCAGCAGCGATGATGGACTTGGAATCCGCATTATTTCCAGGCCAGATGGCTTGGCTAGAACCCATTGACCTTACTGGAAACCCATTGAGGACCTACGACTAGCCAAAGATCTTGGAGCCATTGAAGATCCTCGACAGGGCCGTCGAGGCGGGAAAGCCGTCCCGAAGGAGTGGAGTGACTGAAGGATTAGCAGGGATTGCCTAAGCCCAACCAGGACTGACCAGGTGCTGGCAACGAAGGATCCAAAATGAGTTTGCTAGGGCAATTTTGATAAAGCGGTTTGTTTCAAACGGAGGCAACAGGACGGCAAGGGTTGAATCCCGACAGCCGGGAACGGTCCAGCCAAGATCGCTCGGGATTCGGATGGCCGCAGACTCTGGCGGCAGCCAGCGGCTGCCAGCGGCGGCTGCGATGGCTGGCCGATGACAAGGCCTTCCCTAGACAGGTCGCCGGGTTTTCGCCTACAAGGGTTCTTTAAAATGGGCCCATGGGCTCCCAGCTCAGTTCCTATCCCGATCTGGCTGCCTTGGCGGGCCGCGATCTGCTCTCCTCTGCGGATCTCAGCGGGGCCGAAACCCGGGCCCTGATCCAGCTGGCGACGGACCTCAAGGCAGGACGCTGCCAGGTTGACCTGGGCGGCAAGGTGTTAGGGCTGATCTTCAGCAAGGCCTCCACCCGGACCCGGGTGAGCTTCAGCGTGGCCATGGCCCGGCTAGGGGGCCAGACCATTGACCTCAACCCCCAAGTCACCCAGGTGGGCCGGGGCGAACCCGTGGCCGATACGGCCCGGGTACTGAGCCGTTATGTGGATGCCCTAGCGATTCGCACCTTCGCCCAGGCCGAACTCGAGGAGTACGCCCACTGGGCCTCGATCCCGATCGTGAATGCCCTTACCGACCTGGAGCATCCCTGCCAGGCCCTAGCCGACTACCAAACCCTGCAGGAAGAATTCGGCCAGCTGGCAGGCCTAACCCTGGCCTACGTGGGCGATGGCAACAACGTGGCCCACTCCCTGCTGCTCAGTGGCGCCCTGCTGGGGATCAACGTGCGGATCGGCTGCCCCATGGGCTTTGAGCCGATCCGGGAGCTCGTTGAGCAGGCGCGCTCCCTTGCCCCCGCTGGCTGCAGCATCGAGGTGGTGCACGACCCGATCGCAGCGGTGCGCGGCGCCCATGCCGTTTACACCGATGTGTGGGCTTCGATGGGCCAGGAGCAAGAACAGCTGGAACGGGAACAGGCCTTTGCCGGCTGGTGCCTAGACGAGGCGCTCCTGGCCGAGGCCGATAGCCGCGCCATCGTGTTGCACTGCCTGCCGGCCCACCGGGGCGAAGAGATCAGCGCCGGCGCGATCGAAGGCCCGGCCAGCCGGGTGTTTGACCAGGCCGAAAACCGCCTCCATTCGCAACAGGCCCTGCTGGCTGCCCTCCTAGACGCCTGAGCCCTTGGCCCACCGCACTGGACAAATTGCCCCAGCCATGACATCAATGGGGCAGTGGTTCATCCGTATTGCCGGTGATTGCCAGGTCCCCCCTCGCCAGCCTGTCCAGCTCCGGCCCCCAGGCCGGGCTAGGCCGCCAAGACCACGCCAGCCGCTCCACGGGATCGGCCCCTGGTCTTGCCAGGGAAGCTGAGGAGCTCACCCCTGCCCAGCAGGAGCTCTATGACTGGCTCGCGGACTACATCGGCAGCCATCGCCACAGCCCTTCGATTCGCCAGATGATGGAGGCCATGGGCTTGCGCTCGCCGGCCCCGGTGCAGAGCCGGCTACGCCACCTGCAGCAGAAGGGCTGGCTCACCTGGCAGGAAGGCCAGGCCCGCACCCTGCAGCTCCTCGGCGGCCCTGCGGCGGGCATCCCCCTACTCGGGGCCGTGGCTGCCGGGGGCCTGATTGACACCTTCGACGACGTCCAGGAGCGGCTGGATCTGGCTCCGGTGCTGGAAACCCGCGGTCTGTTTGCCCTCACCGTGAATGGCGATTCAATGGTGGAGGCCCATATCGCCGATGGCGACGTGGTGCTGCTCGAGCCAGTGCCCGACCCCCTCAGGCTCAAGGAGGGAACGATCGTGAGCGCCCTGGTGCCAGGCAGCGGCACCACCCTCAAGCATTTCCATCGCCAGGGAGCCCAGGTGCGCCTGGAGGCCGCCAATCCGAACTACGCGCCGATCCTGTTGGATGCGGAGCAGGTCACCGTCCAGGGCAAGCTTGTGGCCGTATGGCGCCAGCTCTGAGGGGCTGCACCCGCTGCGGTGTAAGCTTTCAAAGCGCTGAATAAGGGCTTCCGGGCCCAACCAGAACACCAAGATCTGGGTCACCTAACGCACCAATGGGGCCATAGCTCAGCTGGTAGAGCACCTGCATGGCATGCAGGGGGTCAGCGGTTCGAATCCGCTTGGCTCCATTTGAAGATCCCAGGCTAAGCCTGGGTTTTCTTGTATCTGGGGCACCTTCGGCAGAGGCTCTGATGCTCCCTGGGGCACCTGCCAAGGGCTTTTTGGCCAACGGTTTGGCCCATGGCAAGAGCACGGCCAGGGCTGGAGCGTGCAGGGTCGCTGCCAGCTCATCAGCAACTTGGAGGACCGCACCCCCATGGAGGAGCGAAAGCTCAGCCTGCCGGATGCTCCCAAGCTGAACACCGAACTCTTGGGGCCCTCAAGGGACCAATGGGGACTTTGCCGGCTGGACCAAGCTGAAAGCGAGGTTGCTCAAGACGAAGGCAGGACATCGCATGGCAGAGGCAGGAAAGGCGCCATAGCCTGCGTCAGAGTCCTTTTAACTAGTGGAAAGGTGACTCCCATTAGCTATAGAATCTCGAGTTGTCTAGAAAAATAACCAACCCATGCTCGTCCTTGCGACTGCATAGACCGCGATAGTAGCTTCGTCATCCATGGCATCAAAAGCACAAGGTATTGCCAAATGCAGCAATGGAAACAAGCCAGCCCGATAATTAGGCCTGAGGATATCTAATCCAATTGATTAAAAGGCACTCCTTCGGGTTCTATCCTTAGCTGGGGGATCAACAAAGACTTGCTACAACGATCGCCTATGGGCATGCACCACCAGCCCAACACCCTTACGTGGTCATATCAGGGCAACTCGATCAAGGCCTAGGGGTGGATCAACTGCACAAAAAAGCGACCTTGGCCTACTGCCAGTCGGCAGCAATGGGTCACGGTCGCTAAATTGAATCTAAGTAGAAGAGACTTTAGGCTCGAAGACCAAGAGTGGACTGGAAATTAGGCAGGGATCGAAGGCGCGCAGTAAATGACAAGCAGCCAAATCGCGCCGACAAAGGGAACCAGGAGAATGAAAAGCCAAGGCCATTCTTTGCCAGCATCACGAAGGCGCCGGACCACCATCGAGAAAGATGGAATAATAACAGCGAATGAAAAGAGGCCACTCAGAATCTGGAGAAAGTCTACAAATCCAGCAATGATCGCCAAAACAATGGTGACAACAAGATTGACTAGTACAGTCAACCAAAAGTCGATTCTTCTGGTGCGGCCGGAAAAGTCGAAGGCGCGGGTCCAGAAAGCCTGATAAGCAGAAACAAGAGAATTCACTGAGAAAAAATTAATACACAATCACAAAATAGCACCCGACAAGTTGAATCCAAATACCCGTTCGCATTTCCTAACAATTAGCCATGAAATCGATGCATGGCCCAATCCAATCCCGGGATAGCAAGTGGCCCAGCCTCAGGGCTGAAAACGAAAATCTTCCTAGGCGGCTCGCAATGGCCATGGGTCTGGGCTGAGGTCGACAAAACCGGTATCTTGCTGGACCCCAAAATGCTGCTGGCTAAGGTGCTCCTAAGGGATCAGTTCCTTGGAGACCAGCCCAGACACACTCATGGTGCTAACGCTCCTTTCGCACCCTGCCCGATCCGCACTTCGCAACGGCGCTCGCAATCCTGAGGCGTCGTCCGAGCCAGTAGGCCGATTTAGTTTGGCATCAGCCCTAATCCATACTTCTCAGCTGATCAATCTGCACCGCCCGGGTTCATGGCGACCATCGAGTTCTGCTCACTCGCCAGATCGCTCCCCATGCCCCAAGAACCAGCAAGGGCCATTCCCCCCAGCGGCTATAGGGCGTCTGGTTAAACCGTGGATGCAAGGCAACTAAACCGGCGCTGGCGCGTCCTGAAGACAGGGCTTTTTGCACAACCCCCTGATGGTTCACCACCAAGCTGGGGCCCGTGTTGGCCACGCTCACTAACCAACGGCCCGATTCGATGGCCCGTA
>Ga0310082_100052_pt1 | contig 11793 bp, 10 predicted proteins | sample LakEriER1LargeC7_FD_194437 | JGI IMG/M metagenome (GOLD analysis project Ga0310082, IMG submission 194437) | Enriched freshwater cyanobacterial communities from Lake Erie, Ontario, Canada - ER10.Large.C7 | ecosystem: Environmental > Aquatic > Freshwater > Lake | place: Canada: Ontario | collected...
ACCGACTGCCACAGAAGCAATGATCGCAAAGGCTGAGACACTAACAAGAAAAGGACAAGACAATGAATCCCGAGAGATGTATCTGAAAATACTTGAAGGAAACGCTATGAATAAAGAGCAGTCAATAGCGATTTTTAAGCCGCTAATAGCCGATGCCATTGAACAGGTTGACTGGGATACATGCAAACAGTATTTGAGCAAACTCTCTGATGAAATACGATCAGATTTTCGCTTAAAGACAATTATCTATGACTTACCAAAAGAGTTGCAAAATGAATTTGGCGATGGCACTGGCCTATATGATGCCCGTAAGTTAGTAGGCAGCAAAAATTTTATAGATGATCCCGAATATCTAGAAAGAATTACACAAAATGTATTAATGAATAAAACGCTAATAAAAGATAGACCAGAAAAGCCAACTCGAGGGGGCCGGCAAACCCATGAAATCATGGGATCAAACAGCAATGAATTGGATACCCTAAAAGCAGATCTTGAATCAGAGCTGATAAAATACGCAAACGGATTACCCCAATCAATCAAACCGATAGAAGGATCAAAATTCAGTGTCAGTGGATGGGCTGTAAGCCTAGAATCAGGCGGACATCAACTCAGACATAGCCATCCAGAAGCCGTTGTCAGTGGCGTACTCTATTTGTCAATACCTACGGACATGAATATGAGTAACGACGACAAGCAAGGATCTCTCTATTTCTCCAATGCCAAGGGCAAGCCGGAGGAAGAATCGATGCATATCAAGCCGACACAAGGAAAACTCGTTATGTTTCCATCTTATATACCCCACGAAACAATACCATTTGAATCAGCAAAAGAGAGAATCAGCCTAGCTGTCAACTTAATACAAATAAAGGGTTAAAAGAAGATTCATTATATAGCCTACATTTGGCATAAGCATAAAAAATTTTGCCTGCTAGATAGCATCGACAAACAAAATTGCCAACCAAACCAAGGCGCCAAAGCAAATGGTCGGAAGAAGGTCGGTAGCCGCTATTGAGGAGGGTCCCTGGACCATCATCAAACCAAAAAAATGGGTATTCAGGCCAAAATCAGGTATGATGAGGAAGAACGTGCGCGGCCCCGCTGCGCATCAAACGTCACTAACAATCTCCTATCCATGGCTAAAAAAATCCTGACTGTTATCTCCGAGTGGGGCTATTGGGGAGAAGAATTTGTCGGTCCATATGATGTATTGCTCAATGCCGGGTACGAATTTGACTTCATGACAGCCTATGGACGCAAGCCGCCCGCATTGCCTCCAAGCATGGATGAAAGCTATATCGATCCACCCTTGGCCAAGGGTGTTACCAGCTCCCATTTTGCCAAACGCACGAGTGAGGTTAACGATTCAACTCTTCTCGCGAACCCAATCAATCTGGCTGAGCAATTGCCATTAATGCCCTATTTCAATGGGCCCAACTTTGGCCTAGAGCTTGAAAAGTACAACAACCTCCGGGAAGAATTCTGGAAAAAATATGTTGACCCCTATGAAGCCCTTCTACTGCCAGGTGGTAGCGGCCCAATGGTTGACATGGTCAACAACGAGCGGTTGCATGCCCTCATCCTTGGCTTCTTAAATCGTGGCAAGTTGATTGCTGCTGAATGCTACTGTGTGACCTGCCTTGCATTCGCCCGTGATTGGACAGAGCGCAAGAGCATTATTTATGGTAAGCATGTAACAGGACATGCCCGTGAATACGATTACAAAGAAGGTACCGGTTTTGCGCAAATGTACGGTTACGATGGCGAACCGATGAATACCTCCGCAGATTTTGGTCCTCCTTTCTATCCTCTTGAATACATTCTCCGCGACGCTGTTGGTCCGGACGGCGAATACCATGGTGGCGTTGGCCATACCCTCTCAACCGTCCTTGATTACCCATTCCTGACCGGTCGTTCCACCCAAGATTCAACCTTAGTCGGAGAACTAATGCTTAAGGTGCTCGAAGAAGGCCTTACGCGTTATGGCTGGTAATTTGTACATGACAATACAAATCCATCATCTTAACAACAGAGGAATACGATGAGAGGCCATGAAGCCATTATTCGCCAGTTTTTGGCGAATGGCATTGATCATATGTTTGGCAACCCTGGAACAGTAGAGCAAGGTTTTCTCGACGCTCTAGGCAATGTTCCAGAAATGAAGTATATTCTTACCCTCCAAGAGTCGATTGCAGTTCTCTGTGCGGACGGGTATGCACGTAGTCGGTTCAAGCCTGCACTGGTACAGATTCACTCTTCGCCGGGCCTAGGCAATGCGATCGGCAACCTGTACCAAGCCATGCGCGGCAATTCACCCTTGGTGGTGATTGGTGGTGACTCTGGTATCAAATACCAGGCCATGGATGCCCAAATGGCGGCAGACCTTGTTGCCATGGCTGAGCCGGTCACCAAATGGTCGGCAATGGTCCAACACCCCAGCAGCCTGCTGCGCATGGTTCGCAGGGCCATTAAGGTGGCATCCACGCCACCCTGTGGGCCCGTCTATCTTTGCCTTCCTGAGGACATCCTCGATGCAGAGATCACCGAGGATATTTTCCCTGCCCATATTCCAAGTTTTGACATTCATCCCACTCAAGCAAATTTGCTTGAGTGTGTTCGAGAGATCAAAAAAGCAAGCAACCCAATCATTTTAGTTGGTGATGGAGTTGCCTGGTCAAATGGCCTAGAGCCCCTAGTTTCCCTAGCCGAAACCATTGGCGCCCGTGTTTACTCTGCCGATGGAGGTGAAGTCAACATTCCTGACGATCATCTTCTAAATTACGGTAGTACTGGACACATGTTTGGCAGTCAAAGCCTGCCAAAGCTACAGGATTGCGACTTTTGCTTGGCATTGGGCTGCTACTTACTTCCTGAAGTGTTCCCACATCTCGGCGAAATTTTTTCGCCCAATGCAACTGTTGTCCATATTGATACAGATCCGGCCAACATCGCTAAAAATCATCGGGTCGACATTTCTTACGTCAGCGCACCGGGAACATTCCTACGGGAGTTATTGCCACTACTACAGAGCTCAATGTCGACAACCGACAAAGAGCAGGCTGAAACCCGCCGCCTGAAATACGAATCCAATTCGCCCGTAACCAATAACAATATTCACATCACATACCAGGAAACTCCAAGCCTGCCCTTTGAAGCATATGATGATAAAATCAATTACATGTCTTCTGGCTACTTCTTCAAAGTACTGGGTGACAAACTCCCCGCAAACTCAATTATATTTGATGAGGCCCTAACCAATTCTCCTCCCGTTACTCGTTATCTGCCCGGCAAAAAAACCGGCGATAAAATGCTAACAAGGGGAGGATCCCTTGGTACCGGATTTCCAGGGGCTATTGGAGCCAAGTTAGCCCATCCCGATAAAACTGTAATTGGCTTCTCAGGGGATGGTGGCAGTATGTACACTATTCAATGTCTTTGGACAGCCAAGCGTCACGGCATTAACGCGAAATTCGTTGTATGCCAAAACAGATCCTACCGACTCCTACAAGCAAACATCAAACAATTCTGGAAAGAACGAGGAATTGAAGGAAGGGATTTCCCCCTTTCATTTGATCTTTCCTATCCAGAAATTAGTTACGATATTATTGGCAAGAGTTTTGGCGTGGATGGAGAAAGGGTCTGGAACCCAGAACAAGTGCCGGCTGCCATTGACCGCATGCTTAACTCCACTGGTCCCTATATCATCAACCTTGTTCTCGAAGGTGATGTCAAACCCGAACTAGTCGGGGTCCATTGTGGCCAATAAGACTCGGCGCGTACTAGCCCAACAATTGACAAATTCACCCAAGTAACTTCCAATGATTTCCCATCCTGAGCTCTGGTCATTTGCTACAACTTGGTATCGCTACCTAGATGTTCACGCTCCCCTTGAAAGCTTCCGCAACCTAGTAACAGAAGACGTAGAATTTGTCTTCCCTGAGGCCACTGTTAAAGGCTTTGAAGGTTACACCGGTTGGTATAATGCAGTTATTGGCATTTTCTTCGACGAGCAACATACACTTAAGATTGCCGATATCGAAAAGCAATCCGATGACAAGGCTATCGTCCATGTTGTTGTGAATTGGCATGCCAGTACCTGGAATGCTCCCGATGCCAGCAGCAATCGTTTGATGATGGATGCTGACCAAACCTGGGAAGTCGTCAAAACCGAAACGGGACTTAAAGTGTCTCGTTACACAGTTAACTTCATGTCTTACGAACCGCTATCCTGTAAACTTTGATATTGGCAACAATAGCCAATCCAATTCACCCCTTTTATTACTCCCATCATGAAGAACATTCCTGACTCTAAACTTGGCCAGCTATACCGCACTCACATTGAACTGATTCTCAAGAAAGATATTGATGCCCTGCTGGCTCAGTATTCTCCAGATGGTCTGCTCATCTCGAGCTTCGAGAAAACACCCAAATACTTTCGGGGTCGCGATGAATTACGCGTCCACTTCGAAGGTATTTTAGGAATCGATGGTCTCGATACCGAAATTGCTTTCTGGGCAGAAACCGAAAATCCAACTACCCTGATGATTGTTGAAGCGATCACAATGCAGGCCGGCGGTAGTGAAGCGAAAATGCGCTTTGCCGATAGCTGGGTATTTGATGAAAACGGCCTTATCAAAATACACTTTGCTGGTATGACTCAGTATCCCGACGGAACCGTCGCCTAATTATAACCATGCAAATTATTTCCCAACTGGCAATTACTTGCCAAGATCAAGATACTACCGAAGCCTGGTACGTTAACCATTTTGGCTTTAAGCGGGCCCGGGTAGCAGAACTACCTGATGGCAAAAAAATCGTATTTATCAAGATGGCAGACTCTGCCTTCTATCTCGAATTGTTTGCAGCCGATTCAGCTTCACCCCTGCCGGCTGCAAGCAATGATGGCTACACTTTCCCAGGTTTCCGGCATCTAGCCTTTAAAGTTGAGAACGTTGACAAGAAACTGGCTGAGATTGGTAGCGAAGCGAAGATCAGCCTAGGGCCCCTTGATTTTGATGCCTTTATCCCAGGCTGGCGCACCGTTTGGATCATTGATCCGGATGGTCGCATCATTGAGATCAGCCAAGGCTTCACCGATCAATATTGAAAGTTTTTCATTGACTCGGGATATTTATTGATCCCGCAAATGATTACTAAGCCTCAAATCCGACCTACTGGTATTCACCATGCCAGAAAGTCGGATTTTTTTAGTAAGGAAATAACTTAGCTTGTTCCATCTACGCCTAGATGCTAAATGCCAATGCCATGAACATAGATTTACGAAGAGCCATTCGTAAGCAGGTAATCTGAGACAAGAACAGCATATTGTCAACCGGTGTAGTCCGGCGGCAAATTGAGCCGTCAAAAGCTGGGTAGACCACTAGTTGCGTCACTGCTTATGGGTTCATTAAAACCACCACGATGCTGCTATAAAGATCTCTGAATGCCAACAAATTTACTGGCAACAAATTAATCGTTAACTTTACACTGGCCGCATCCTCCCATATCCTGGCTTATACTAGGACGATGCTCTTACAAAAGGAATATCATGCCTAAACTTCTACCGGAAGTAAGTCGGCCAAAGAATACTGATAGCTGGTATTCCTAGTGGAATGCGGCCGATTAGCTCTGTATCCTATCCCCGCAACAAATAAATATCATGCAAACAGGTTGTAGTCAGGAGGGATACCACCCCTACTGGCGTACCTTTTCGCATAGGACGGCAAGGTAGAAGCAGATAACCACGCCATTAGCGTAGTGATGCTGTTGAAGTGTATTGACGTTGCCGTTATCGGCAAGGGAATCAAGGATGCTTGGCACCGGATGCTGATCCGCTCGTTCAGACGAACCCGACTCAAAAGATCACGCTGGCGTGGGATTGATCTGGGCTCTTTGGTCATGTCCTCATGCCTTCTGGATTACTAATGAGAGTGGGGACAACTTTTCTGAAACCGGGGGAAATCATTGCCCGAAACAACAACGTTCCCGCTCCAAAGCGACCCATTCGGCCGGGTGCTAATTCATCAGCCCCGAACTCAATGTCTCACTCAAACTAGTAACAAAATTGATCTGGCCGATGCCCATATTCTTTAAATTGGATGCTATTTTCTCCTCAGAAAGAGACCTCCTCAACACTTGGCATTACAGGTCATTTCGGCTAAGGTGTAAGAAGTTCAAATCCCCTCTTCGTGGCCACTGTTAAAGTTGTATTCCATTCCGCTTCCGGAAACACCAAGGCCCTTGCCGAAGCAGTCCATGCGGGAGCTGCTGAGTTTGCAGATGCTGAGCTCCTAGAAATTCACGGTGCCGACATCGAAGCTGGACGCTTCAAGAATGAGGAATTTCTGGCCAAGCTCGATGGCGCTGATGCAATCATCTTCGGTTCACCCACCTACATGGGCATGGTGAGTGGACAGCTCAAATGTCTTCTTGATGCCAGCAGCGGCCGCTGGATGGCTGGCACTTGGAATGGCAAGCTCTCCGCCGGTTTCACAACCAGCCTCGGCTTCAGTGGTGACAAGCAGTCGACCCTGAGCTATCTAGCCACCTTTGCCTGCCAGCACGGCATGCTTTGGGTTGGTAGCGATGCCCCCAATGGGCTGTTTTCCGGTGAATCGATGGAAGAGGCAACGAACCGCCTGAGCAGCAACCTTGGTGTAATGAGTCAAGTAAATTTTGGCCCTGAGTACAAGCCCACCCCTGGTGATCTAAAGACCGGATCGCTGCTTGGTGCTCGTGTGGCAAAGCTAGCTGCCAAACTCGTCGGCTGATTTTTGGTCTAACGGCGCTGTATCTAACTATTTCGATGTGAGAGCAGCCTAGGCGGTTATCCATTCAGCAATCATCGTTGCTTGATGCACTCGAACTCTCCAGTTGCTTACGGCAGCTGGAGAGTTTTCTTTTCTGGCAGCTTCGAGAGTAGACCTAAGCCATCGGTTCTGGCTTTGAATTGTTGGCATCATCTCCCTGCAAAGACAATAAAAATGCCCACTACTTGAGCGGGCTTTAAGATAAAATTTAAACTGCAAACAACCTAGTGATTTAGACTGATCAGGTATTCTGCTGAAAGCAGACAACTAGGGCAATCTAAATTACTGGAGAACTGACAATCAGCCCTTCAATTGCTCGACCAGGGTATATTGATCCCAGACGTTCCAGAGTTCAGCAATTTTGTCGCCTTCGATCCGGAAGATTGTGATGCCATTGACATCCACCTTGTTGTTGGTGGCGGGCATTCCGTAGAAATCATCGGTCTGGGTACCAGTACAGGTCCAACGGCAGATCACACGATCGCCATTCTCAAAGACATCCTTAACGGCGTAGAAGGCATCGGGAATACCTTTAACAAAACCGCCGATAAATCCCTTAGCATTCTCTGCGCCAACAATGTCGTGCGCATTGACATGGCCGACATAGCTGTCAGTAAAAATCGTGTCAATCAGCTCAAGCTTTTTTTCGTTATAGACGGTGTAGAACTGCATCGCAGTGTCAACGTTTGCGCTAGCCATAATGTTCGGGGTTAGTTTTGTGGGGTGAAATGGCGCCGCTGCTGGGCATGCCTGGAGAGGCGAACCTGGCTGACGGCTCGGGCCTGACGCTGGGCCTGCTGGCCAGCGCTTTTAAGCACTGCCAGGCCTGATCTTAGACATTCAAGGCGGTGATCAGCGACTTGCCATCGCTAAATCAACCACAATGAAGGACTCAAAACAGGCTACCAGTAGATGGACTATGAAGTTGTTACCTGGATTACAAGGGTCAATGACCCTGCAAGATCAGTCTAGCGCCAATTTCTGCTGTCACCATTGTCGGCACATGATTGTTGCCAGCGGTGGCATGGGGGGTCACGGAAGCATCACAAACTTTAAGGCCTTTGATGCCATGAACATTGAGATTGCCATCCACTACAGAATCAGTCATTGACGATCCCATGGCGCAGGTGCCAACTGGATGCCAAAGGGTACTGGCGTTGTCGCGGATGTATTGCTCGGTGTCGAGCGCTCCTGGAGCCAGTTCATCTCCAGCCAAACCTGCCATGGACTTGCTTCCTGCCATCTTGCGAACAACATCAATGGATCGCTTCAGCACCTCCACGTCCGCAGGATCTGAGAGGTAGGCCGGATCAATTTCGATGGAACGGTCAGCCTTGACCCGAATCGTGCCACTGCTTTTGGGCTGGACCAGGATCGGCAGAAAAATCATCACGGGTCCCCCCAAGGGAGGTAAGAAACGCTGCAGGGGTTTTGGTGCCGCTGGCGTAAAATTAAGCTGGAGATCGGGGGCACCGTAGGGGCTGTTGTCGTTCAGATTCAAGAACATCACGTTGCCCGTAAGCAGGGTGGGCTCTGGAATAGGTTTCTGCAACCTGAGGATCACTGGTAACTGGAGATGATCCATCAAATTGCTACCAACTGCCGGCAGGTCGGCGTGAACCGGCAAACCTGCCGCATGCAGATCGTCCGCCGGACCGATTCCCGAGCGCAGCAACACCCCTGGTGTCTGCAGGGCGCCACAGCTCAGAACCACGGTGTCAGTTGCCAGCAATTCGCTGGTCACTCCATCAGCTCCAGTCACCCGGATGCCGCGGACAGTTTTGTTGTTATGCCAAAGCAGGGTATCAGCTGTCTGCTCGGAGAGGACTGTCAACTTGTCTGAGTGGAGGATTGGCTCCAGATAGGCCTTGAAGGCACTGTGACGGTGACCCTCACTGTCGACGTTGAACTGCAGAGGGCCCGCCCCTCCTTCCTGCTGAACTCCGTTGTAGTCCCAATCGTTACCCTTGTAGCCAAGTTCCAAGGCTGCTCCCTGGAATTCAGGGGAATAGGAACTGGTATCCGGACAATTGCGGACCTGCATCAGGCCCGTTTGATGGCGTCCGGGTGCCGGACCGTCGAGATAGTTTTCAAGGCCGGCTAAGGCCGATTCAATGGCATGCTTATTCCAATTCTCTCCCCCACGCTGCTCCAGAAGTGCATAGTCACCAGGGTGACACCGCACATACATCATGGCGTTCAAGGCAGAACTGCCGCCAACAATTCGACCCTGGTTGATGGTGATGGTCCTTCCATTCAAGCCAGGTTGTGGCTTTGTTTGCAATGCCCAATCGAATTGGCTAAACCAAAGGTTGGTGAAACCACCCAGTTCATCAACATTGGATTGGCGGCGTTTCAGAGCTCCGGCTTCCACAAGGCAAACTTGTTTCCCTCCGTCCACCAGTCGTCTGGCAAGAACACAACCGGCCGCACCCGCGCCGACGATGACAACATCAAAGGTTTTGTGGGCGATGCTCATGACTATTTAGAGAGTGCGGGAAAAGCAAGTGACCTGCCGTGATAGCAGACGAAAACCTTCGTCTACGAGACTCGTACGGTAAGCAGGACGTGGACGGTTGCCACGTTTTCAAACAGGCAAATCTGGTGCCTAGAGCCCAGATTGCTTTCAACACAATACACGATTTTGACAGCCTTCCCACGGCGGTGGATAGGGCCCTCGGCCGACAAACATCAGAGGGCCTTCAGACTTGGCCGGCAGGGGGTCATCCATGCAGGGGAGGTCTGGAACCGGGGACAAGATTTTACTTTTAACCATACCTTAAGCTTGCTTGGGCCAACCGTGCCCAAGCCGTCAGCAAAAGAAAAGGTTAAGCCGCCATGGGGTTTTGTTAGGATTTAAAATGATTACTAATTTGGATTCTAGTCCCCATGTCTCTTGCCAGGAAAAATCGGCAGCTTGCGCGCACCTATTACGGGCGCGTGATGAACCGGGCAGACATCTCTGCCATTCCACAAATTCTTAATGAAGACTTCACTTTTACAATTCCTACACATCCGGAGGTTTACCGCGGTGTTGAGGGGTTCACGGAAGAGGTAACAGGTCTACATGGGGCCTTCCCGGACGTGCATCTCGATGTGCACCATCTGTGGTGTTTTGACGATCTGATCCTTGGTCTTTGGACCGGAACAGGGACCAATACTGGCGACAAACCGCTTAGCACTCCCAATGGACCTCTGCCGGCGACCGGGCGCCCTTTTGTGATCCAGGGTGTCAGCTGGATAAGGGCTGATGGGGTTTTGCTACGCGAGAATCTTGCCAATGAAGACACCCTCAAGATCATCCATGATCTTGGCGTGCTCGATTGCGGCGATCTCTATCGCCACGCCGCCGCATCTTTAGTGAGCGGTCTGCAGTTTCCTGTTGGAGGCTCATCCCAACCTCTGCCGATTTTGCTTGATGCCATAACGGAGTTCAACCATCCGTTGCTGCTGGAAAGCGCCAAGGCGCCAAACCAGGTGCAGTCATTCCTGGCTAATTACTGGAGTGCTTTTGCCAATGTTACAACTACGATCACCCAGGCGAAGCGCTCCGATGAAGTGATCGCCTATCGCTGGACCTTTGAGGCCGACCATGTCGGCTCCTTCTTTGGCATCCCTGCCAGCAACAAACGCATTCACCATCAGGGTGTCACCATCTGCATGCTCGACCGCTACGGGGCCGTTCGCAGCACCTACATCAACGAAAATCTGATCGTGCTGCTACCGCAACTACGCGGCGGTTGATAGGCGTCGCTGGGCGGGTCCTTAGGGGGGCTGGGGCTTTGCAAGCCTTTGCCCTATTATGGGCTTGCCCAAGGGGAGGTCGGCAGTTGATGGTAAAACTGACCTGCCGAACTCTACCCATAGCGAATAAAAATACCTTATTGGCCATCTAAACTAACGGTCCAATCGTAAATGGCCGGTCGAGTCAATATTGGCCTAATGATGGGGGAAACTTTGATATCCTCAAATTCTCTCTGGCTGAGCAGTATCTGCCAAGCGGTCAAACGTTTTGGTCTGCTTTCTATGGGCTGGGGGGTGCACAGAATGACAGGCAGCCATATTCATACAATGTCATTATATTGCTATTTCGCGATTAATTGGCCGGAGCCCTGCGAAGCGTCGTTGGCGAAGATGTCGATCGCAACGCAACGCCACCATGTCTTCCCGGGTTTCAACCTCAAGGCAGTGGCCTTGGTGGAGCGCTCCACCAACGAGTCTGGGCAATCCCATGGGTTCTGTCCCATCCCAGCCGAGGGGGATAGTCAAGGGAGAAACCAAGCCTTAGGGCCTTTGACCTCAGCTCCAGCTTGGCTTTTGCCGATGCCCGATGCCGGTTTCGAACCAGCGACATCCTGCTTGTAAGGCAGGCGCTCTACCGCTGAGCTAATCGGGCGGCTGCTCCATTCTGCCTCCACACTGCCCCCAGCCCTGCGCAGAGGTCATGGCCAGCGGATCCAGTCATGATCGAGCTACCTGGGTGCTGGCGTTGCCCTTTGGCCTGCTTTGCTGGCCCGTGCTGGGCTGGATAGGCAGCGCCACGGCCGCCGTTGCCTTCCTCATCGGCGGCCTGCTGCTCTCACCGGATCTAGACACCCGCTCCAGACCCACCGGGCGCTGGGGGCCTCTGCAGCTGCTGTGGTGGCCCTACCGCAGGGTGTTGCGGCATCGCTCCCTGCTCTCCCATGGTCCATTGCTTGGAACCCTGGGGCGCCTGGCCTATGGGGGCGGATTGGCCATGGTGCTGGCGTGGTTGCTCGCTCCCTGGGGCGCACCGCCCCCATCGGACCTGCTGCTCCATGCCCATCAGCTCTGGCGCCAGCATCCCAGCTTGGTGCTCTTGGCCCTAACGGGCCTTGAGACCAGCGCCTGGCTACACCTGATCCAGGACGGTGATCCGGTTGCGAAAACTCCCCGGCTGTTGCGCGTCCTAACCCGGCGGTCTCGCCGCCGCCGCAGCCGACGACGGCCAAGCAACCAGGTTGGG
>Ga0310082_100056_pt1 | contig 11495 bp, 9 predicted proteins | sample LakEriER1LargeC7_FD_194437 | JGI IMG/M metagenome (GOLD analysis project Ga0310082, IMG submission 194437) | Enriched freshwater cyanobacterial communities from Lake Erie, Ontario, Canada - ER10.Large.C7 | ecosystem: Environmental > Aquatic > Freshwater > Lake | place: Canada: Ontario | collected...
AAGCAGCTCGCTTTGGAAGCTGCGGTTGAGGTCGCGCTCGATGTAGCGGCGCTGGGCGGCGACGGCGGCGGGGTTGCCGATCTCCAGCTCCACCTCCAATCCATGGCGCTGCAGCAGCTCAGGCCGCTGGCGCCACTGCTGAATCAGCCAGGGGGCATTGCGCTCATTGCCGTGGGTGCCGGCCACCACCAGCACCCGCGGAGCCGCCGTCACGTTCCCTGTCCGTATCAACGCCGCAGTCGCCGCTGCCTGGCTTGCCCCTGAACCGGCCATCGCTGGCGCCCCATTGCCACCTGTGCGCCAGCCTGACAGCAGTTCCCAGATCGGCGGTAGCGATGGCAATCCCTGCTTGCGTGGTGGCCACGGCCCGGGCGACCTGGCACTGGCAGTGGCTGCGGCTGATGGCAGGCCTCGGGCCCGCCGACGCCGAGGGCAATTACCGCCGGCCGGCCGGGGCCTTCACCGCCTGCCCGCCCCTGCCAGCCACGGCCGGTGATCGGGGCAGCCATGTATTGATCGTCGGGCGCAGCTGCCCCTGGGCCCACCGGGCCTGGTTGGTGTGGAGCCTGCGCCAGCTGCAGGAGAGCATCGAGCTGCTGGTGGTGGAGCCCGACCCCCAGGCGGGCCGCTGGCGCTTCGAGGCCCCCTTCCAGGGCTGCGGCACCCTGCTGGAGCTGTACAGGCTGGCCGGCGCCGATCCCCGCCAGCGGGCAACGGTGCCGGTGCTGTTTAGCCGGGGCGAGCAGCGAATCGTGGTGGGCGAGAGCGCCCGGCTGATCGAGCTGCTCAACGACTGGCCCGCCCCAGCTGGTGCCCTCAACCTGCAGAGCGAGGTCAGCAAAGCCGCTTGCAACCGCTGGCGACAGCGGTTGCAAGGAGCCGTCAACGATGGGGTGTATCGCTGCGGTTTTGCCCGCAGCCAGGCGGCCTATGACCGGGCCGAAGCGGACCTGTTTGCGGCCCTGGCCGAGGCCGAAACCGCCCTGGCCGGGGGCGGTCCCTGGCTAGGTGGCGAGGAACTCACCCTGGCCGATCTGCAGTTGTTTGCCACCTTGATCCGCTGGGAGCTGGTCTATGCGCCCCTCTTTGGCTGCAGCCGCCAGCCCCTCTGGCAGCTAGGCCAGCTCTGGGCCTGGCGGGCCCGCCTGTTCGCCCTACCTGGCGTGGCCGCCAGCTGCGACGGAGAGGCCTGGCGCCGCGACTACTTCGGCGCCCTCTTCCCCCTGAATCCCTCCGGCATCGTCCCGGCCGGCCCCGATCTGGCCAGACTGGTGCAAGCGATCCCCCAGCGATGAGCACAACCTCTGCGATGGGCACTCCGCCTGCGATGGGCGACCCGGTCTTTGAGGGCGTTTACGGCCCCTTCAGCATCACCGGGCAGGACCGGCGCGAGGTACTCGGCTACCGGCTGGCCCTGCTCACCACCGCCATCGCCCAGGCCGCCCTGCTGGCCCAGTGGCACTGGGTCGGACCTGACACCCTCTGGCCCTGGCTGCTGCCCATGGCCGCCGGGCTGGGCCTGGCCTTGCGCTGGATTCACATCTACCTGCGCCCCCTACACCGGGCCCTGCAGCTGTGCTGGCTGGCGGGATGCGTGGGCTTCACAGCCCTGGCCTGGGCCAGCGGACCGGGCGCCATGGCCACCAGCCTGGCGGCCAATGGACGCTGGATCTGGGCGATCGGACCCTTCTTCGCCGCCCTGGCAGGCATCGGGTTTAAGGAATTTTTCTGCTTCCGCCGGCCCGAAGCGATCGGCGTAACCCTGCTGCTGCCCTTGGCCCTCCTCGGCCACCTCAGCGGCCTGCTGGACGCCTCGGCCTGCGGCAGCCTGCTAGCCATCGAGGCCGCCTTGCTAGTGGTGCTCACCTTGCGCAAATTCCCGATGGAAGCCGCGGCCGATGTGGGCGATAAAAGCGTGTTTGCTTATCTAGAGGGCCAACGCCAACCCTCCAACGCGTGAGCTTGATCAGCCTGGTGGGAGTGCGAAAAGACTTCGGCATCCGCACCCTTTTTGACGACCTGACCCTGCATGTGGGGGAAAAAGAACGCCTGGGGCTGATTGGCCCCAACGGTGCCGGCAAATCCACCCTGATGCGCCTGCTGGCGGGCCTGGAACCGCCTGGATCTGGTGAACGGCGCACCCTGCCCCAGGCCCGGATCGTGCTGGTGAACCAGGAACCGGAGATGGATCCGGAGCGCACCGTGCTGGAGCAGGTATTTGCCGAAAGCGGCGAAAAAATGCAGCTACTGCAGCGCTACACAGCCGTGAGCGAGGCCCTGGCCCACGCCAGCGACAACGACGCCTGCACCGAGGCCCTGCTCGCCGAATTAGGCAGCCTCAACCTGCGCATGGACCAGAGCCAGGCCTGGGGCCTAGAGCAGCAGATCCACGAGGTGCTCGATCGCCTCGGCATCCAGGACACCCAGCGCCGGGTCGGCGACCTCTCGGGCGGATACCGCAAACGGCTCGCCCTGGCCTCGGCCCTAGTGGCAGACCCCGATGTGCTGCTGCTCGACGAGCCCACCAACCACCTCGATGCCGATTGCATCCAGTGGCTGCAGGGCTACCTGGGGCGCTTCAGCGGCGCCCTGGTGTTGATCACCCACGACCGCTACGTGCTCGACCAGGTGACCCAGCGGATCGTCGAGGTGGACCGGGGTGAGGCCAAGAGCTACGCCGGCAACTACGCCTATTACCTGGCTCGCAAAGCCGAGCAGGAGTCTTCAGCCATCGCCACCGAGGCCAAATTCAAGGGCGCCCTGCGGCGCGAACTGGAATGGCTCAGCAAGGGACCTAAGGCCCGCAGCACCAAGCAGAAGGCCCGCATCCAGCGGATCGAGGCCATGCAGGAGGCGCCACGGCGCCAGGTCAAGGGCCAGATCAGCCTGGCCAGCAACCAGCGGCGCCTGGGCAAACGGGCGATCGAAGCCGAAGATCTGGCCGTGTGGGCCACCGATGGGGCCCACCAAGCCGGGGCCCCCCCGCTGCTTCAAAACTTCAGCTACGACTTCAGCCCCGAAGATCGCATCGGCATCATTGGCCCCAACGGCTCGGGCAAATCCACCCTGCTGGACCTGATCGCCGGGCGTCGGCTGCCCCATGGCGGCCGGATCGAATTGGGCGCCACGGTGAAACTGGCCTACTTCGACCAGCACAGCGAAAGCCTGCTTGGCGAGGCCGGCAGCGCCAGCGGCAAGCTGCTGGAGAAAAAGGTGATTGATGTGGTCAAGGAGGCCGCCAGCACCGTGGAGGTAGAGGGCAGCCAGCTGAGCGCCTCCCAACTGCTCGAACGCTTCCTCTTCCCGCCAGCCCAGCAACACCAACCCGTCAGCAAGCTTTCCGGTGGCGAGCGGCGGCGCCTCTACCTCTGCCGCCTGCTGATCGAAGCCCCGAATGTGTTGCTGCTGGATGAACCCACCAACGACCTGGACGTCCAGACCCTGACGGTGCTGGAGGATTTTCTCGAGGATTTCCGCGGCTGCGTGGTGGTGGTGTCCCACGACCGCTACTTCCTCGATCGCACCGTGGATCGACTGTTCAGCTTCGAAAACAGCGAACTGCACCGCTTTGAGGGCAACTACAGCGCCTATCTGGAGCGCCAGGCCAATCTGGCCAGCCCGAAGGGCTCGACGGCCCCTGCTGCTGCCAGTGCCCCTAACCCTGGCCCGGCGGCCCCGGCCCCAGCTGGGGCTGGCTCCAGCCCCAGTTCCCAATCGACCCCAAGGGCAACCCCCAGCGCCGCCAAGCCAACCGCCGGGAGCACAAGCCCAACGGCAGCCGTCAAGCCGGCGCGCAAACGCAGCTTTAAAGAAAGTCGCGAACTGGGCGACCTGGAGCGCCAGTTGCCGGCCTGGGACGAGGAGCGCAGCCGCCTAGAGAGCCTGCTGGCAGCGGGAGGGGCCGACTACACGACCCTCGAAGGCCTGACCGAGCAGCTCTCGGAGCTGCTGAAGCGCATCCACCACGGCGAGGAACGCTGGTTGGAGCTGAGCGAGCTGGCCGGCTGATCAAGAACCAGCCAACGGCCTGCGATGGCCAATCAGGAGCTGACCATAAAGTTCGCCGGGGCAGGCAGGCCCCCCGTATGGTGTGCACGACGATGAGCGGCCGGACTTCTCCGGCCTCTTCCATGAACACAATCGACGAGCACATTCTTAAGGACCAGAGCGAGATCGAGGCCGCAAAAGCCGTCGGTAACGATGGCAAGGTGCGGCACCTCGAAGAGGAGCTCAAGGGACTGGAGGAATACAAGGCCCACCACCCGGAAGACGCCCACGACCCCAGCCCGCTTGAGGTGTATTGCGACCTCAACCCCGAAGCGGCTGAATGCCGCATCTACGACGACTGATCCCTAGGGCCTTCCACCCCCCAACGTTCGGGCGGCCTAGCCGTAAGCAAGGCCGCCTGATCGACCCTTCCCAATCCAAAGGGCTCCCTGGCTTCAGCAGGGGGCCCTTTTTTGTGGTTTAAGACTGGGGCTGGGCTCGCTGACCCTTGGCTTAGATCCCCAGCTCTTGCCAGACCCGGGCCAGGAGCTTGTCAAGGCCCTGGGAGGTGGCAGCTGAGATCAGCAAAACCGGCGAACCGCAGTGCGCCTGCACCCGGCTGGCCAACTCCTCGAGCTCTTCGCCTAGGAGCAGCTCGATCTTGTTGATTGCCACCACCCGGGGCCGCTCCGGCAGGCCGTGGCCATAGGCGGCCAGTTCGGCCTCCACCACCTCCAGATCGGCTAGCGGATCGTCGCCGCCGGCATCCACCAGGTGAACCAGCAGGCGGGTGCGCTCGATGTGGCGCAGGAAGTCGTGGCCAAGGCCCGCCCCCTGGGCAGCGCCGGCGATCAGGCCGGGGATATCGGCAAACACGGTGCCATCGCCACTAGGGCGCCGCACCACGCCCAGGTTGGGCACCAGGGTGGTGAAGGGATAGTCGGCGATCTTGGGCCGGGCCGCCGACAGCACCGAGATCAGGGTGCTCTTGCCCGCATTGGGCAGGCCGATGATGCCCACCTCGGCTAACAGCTTGAGCTCCAGCTGCAAAAACCATTCCTCGCCGTCCTTGCCCTCGGTGAATTTCTCTGGGGCCCGGTTGCGGTTGCTCAGGTAGTGGGCATTGCCGAGGCCACCGCGGCCGCCGGCCGCCGCCAGCAGGCGCTGGCCCTTCTCGGTGAGATCGCCCAAGAGGATGTTGGTGCGCCGATCGCGCACCTCCGTGCCCAGGGGCACCTTGATGACCATGGAATCACCGCCGGCCCCGCTGCTGCGGTTGGGGCCGCCGCGGCGGCCCTCCTGGGCCTCAAACGTACGCCGGTATTTGAAATCGAGCAGGGTCTGCAGGTTGGGGTCGGCCTCAAACCAGACATCACCGCCCCTGCCGCCGTCGCCGCCAGAGGGGCCCCCGGCGGGCACATATTTTTCCCGCCGAAAGGCCATGATGCCGTCGCCGCCGCGGCCGGCGTGCACGGCGATACGGGCTTGATCAATGAACTGCAATAGGGAAAGTCGAGGGATGGGCACTCCGAGGTCCAACCCTAGGATCGGGCCGTCGCAGGGCTGGTTTTGGCAGAGGTTCGCTTCCAGCGCGTGGGCAAGACCTACCCACCCCGGCGGGGGGCAGCTCCAGTTGAAGTGCTGCGGGATTTGGATCTCACCATCAGCGATGGCGAATTTCTCGTGCTGGTGGGGCCCTCCGGCTGCGGCAAAAGCACCCTGCTGCGCCTGCTCGCCGGCCTGGAAAGCCCCAGCAGCGGCGATCTGTTCGTAGGCGATCGCCGGGTCACCCAGTTGCGGCCCTCCCAGCGGGATGTGGCGATGGTGTTCCAGAGCTACGCCCTCTACCCCCACCTGAGCGTGGCCGACAACATTGGCTTCGGCCTGCGCCGCCAGCGCCAGCGCAGCCCCCTGCAGGAACTGGCCGATGGCCTGCACCGGGCCAGCCGCGGCCTGCCAGGCCCGCTGCGCTTTCCCTCCCGGCGCGAACACCGGATTGAAGCTGTGATCCAGCAGGTGGCCGAGACCCTGGAACTGGAGGGATTACTCGATCGCCTGCCCAAGGAACTCTCCGGCGGCCAGAAGCAGCGGGTGGCCCTGGGCCGGGCGATCGCCCGCCAGCCGGCCGTGTTCCTGATGGATGAGCCGCTCAGCAACCTCGATGCCAAGTTGCGCGGCGGCACCCGCAGCCAGATCGTCGAGCTGCAGCGCCGGCTCGGCACCACCACGATCTACGTGACCCACGACCAGGTGGAGGCCATGACCATGGGCCACCGGATTGCGGTGCTCAACCGGGGCCAGCTGCAGCAGCTCGGCACGCCCCTGGAGCTCTATCGCTGGCCCGCCAACACCTTCGTGGCCCAGTTCATTGGCAGCCCGGCCATGAACCTGCTGCCCGTCACTGCTGTTGGCGGTGCCCAGCTGCAACTGGAGGGCCGCCGCTTCCTGGTGGAAGGCCCCATGGGCGCGGCCCTGGCCCAGTGGCAGGAGCGGGGCAACCCAGACGGCCTCAGCGCCGGCCTGCGGCCCGAACACCTACGCCTCGCGCCCGCCACCAACCGCAACCTCAGCGCCGAAGTAACCCACTGCGAGGCCCTCGGCAATGAACAGCTGGTGAGCTGCCGCCTGCTGGAGGGCAGCCACCTGGTGCAGGTGCGCGCCGAACCCGACCAGGCCCTGGTGCCCGGCCAAACGGTGCACCTGGAGGTGCAGGCCGAGGGTTGGCGCCTGTTTGACGGAGCCGGGCTGGCCCTGCCCCAGGTGCCAGCAGCGGCAACGGCGGGCCCGGAACCGGTGCTGCCCAAGCTGGGCTGAAGGGGACCAAGGGTTGGGCGGGCCTGGACGCTTAGCCGGGCCTCATTTCACCCAGACCACACTGCAGCCCTGGCCGCCATCGCCCTGGTCGGCGTCGCTGACCCGCTCCACGTAGGGCACGGTGGCCAGCCAGTCGCGCAGGCCGCGCTTGAGCTTGCCGGTGCCGATGCCATGGATCACCCAGAGGGGGCCATTGGCGTTGCGCAGCCGTTCCTCCAGGGACGCTTCGGCCTCGTGCACCCGCAGGCCGCGCACATCGACGGTATTGCGCTCAGTGCGCACCTCCGGGCCCCGGCTGGCCAGATTGCGGCGGCTGCGCACCTGCACCACCGGCTGGGGCGGCTCGGGCGGCGCCGGTTTTTCACCCTGGAGCCCCTCGATCGCCGCCAGTTCCACCGTGAGGCGCAACACACCGCAGCGGACCGTGAGCTCGCGGCCATCGGCGCTGATCGCCAACACCTGGGCCGCCTTGCCCAGGGCCAGCAGCCGGATGCGCTCGCCCACCACGGGCCGCCAACCGCGGTGGTCGCGGCGCTCGGGCTTGGGGCGGTGGTCCTGCTCGAGCTGCTTGAGTTTCTGGCCAGCCTGGCGGGCCGTTTCCCCGGAGGCCTGCCCCTGGCGCAGGCGGCGAATGATCCGGCGCACCTCCTGTTGGCCATCGCGGATCGAATGCTCAAGGGCCTGGCGCCGTTGCTCCTGCAGCTCGGCCGACTGGTCGCTCTGCTGCTGCCAGCGCTCCAATAACTCCTCATGCAGGAGCTCGGTGCGGGCCAGCAGGGCCGCCGCCTCCTCGGCCGCCTCCTGTTGGCGCTGGCGCTGGGCCTCCAGGCCGGCGATCACCTGGTTGAGTTCCCCCTCGCCCCGGGGTGCCAGCAGCAGCTGGGCCTGGTCAAGCACGGCGCCATCAAGGCCGAGGCGGTTGGCGATCGCCAGGGCATTGCTGCGGCCCGGGATGCCCCAGAGCAGGTGGTAGGTGGGCGAGAGGGTGGCGACATCGAAGGCCACCGAAGCATTTTCAAAACGGGAATCGTTGTATTTGAGGGCCTTGAGCTCGCCAAAGTGGGTGGTGGCGATCGTGAGCCGGGCCCGCTCGGCCAGGTGGCGCAGCAAGGCGATCGCCAGGGCCGTGCCCTCGGTGGGATCGGTGCCAGCACCCACCTCATCGAGCAACACCAGGCAGGCGCCAGCGCTGGCTTCGCTCGGCAGGGCGGCCAGGATGCGGGCGATGCGGCGCACGTGGCCGCTAAAAGTGGAGAGGTTTTGCTGCAGCGACTGCTCATCGCCGATGTCGGCCAGCACCAGCTCGCACCAGGGCAGCGACGGGCTGCCGCTGCAGGGCAAAAACAGTCCGGCGCGGGCCATCAGGGCCGCCAGGCCCACACTTTTAAGCGTGACGGTTTTGCCGCCGGTGTTGGGGCCGGTGATCGCCACCACCCGCAGCTCCGGGCCCACCTGCACGCTCACCGGCACCACCCCATGGCCGCCCTGGCGGCGCTCCTGCCAGAGCAGCAGGGGATGGCGCAGGCCTTCGAGCCGGATCGGGGTATCGGGATCCGCCTCGAGCTCGGGCCGCACGGCATTTAAGGCCTGGCCGTAGCGGGCCCGGGCCAGGGCGAAATCCAGCTGCATCAATACCGCCTGGAGGTGGCTGAGGGCGGGCTGCTCGGCGCCAACCAGGCCACTGAGCTCCAGCAATACCTGCTGCTCCTGCTCCCGCTCCTTGCCGGCCAGCACACCGATCCGGTTGCCCAGGGCGATCACGGCCTGGGGCTCGATGAACACCGTGCTGCCGGAGGCGGAACTGTCGTGGACCAGGCCCGCCAGCTGGGAGGCGGCCCCGGCCTTGACCGCCAGCACGGGCCGGCCGTTGCGCTCGGACACGACCGTGTCTTGGAGCAGGGAATTGTGGCGGCGGATCAGCTCTTGGAGGCGCTCGCGCCGGTCAGAGCGGGCGGCGGCCAGCTGGCGGCGCAACTCCGCAAGGGGGGCACTGGCGCGATCCGCCACCCGGCCGCCCTCCTCCAGACAGAAGCGCAGCCGTTGCTCCAACTCGGGCAGGGTGCGCAGGTCCGCCACCAGGGCCGTGGTCACGGGCCGGATCGTGGGGTCTTCGATCTGGCGGCGCAGGCGCCGGGCCGCCGCCAGGGTGGTGGCCACGGCCAGCAGGGCCAGGCCCGAGGCGGTGCCGCCCTTGGCGCAGAAGAGCAGGGTGTCGCCCAGGTCGGCCACCCCCTGAAACGACAGCCCCCCCTCGCTGAGGCCATCGAGGCCGACCAACTCGGTGGTTTCGGCCAGGCGGCGGCGGCTCTCCGCAAGGTCGGCGCCCAGGGGCAGGCGGGCGCAGAGGGCACCACCGGCGGTCGTACTGGCAAAGCTGGCTAGGTGCTCCCCCAGCCTGGGCCATTCCAGGAGCTCCAGGGCCTCCTGGCCGATCGGCTGGTCCATCCCGGCCGGCTGCGAAACCCTGGTGTCAGGGGCCAAGTCAGTCGCCCCGGCAGGGAGCTCGGAGAGCAGCAGGGAAGGAACCAGGGGAAGCACTAGGGAAGCGGCCTGAGGAGGCGGAAAACAGGGGAACCGGTGGCTGGGGCTTGGGGCGTCTGCAGGGGATCAGGACCGGTTCGAGCCGATGCCGGCCGCGGGCTCGTAAAGCAGCTCCAACCAGTTGCCCTCGGGATCCTGGAGATAAAACGAGGCCGTGCCGTCGCGGTGGTCGTGGAGCTCCCCCACAGGCATCCCGGCGGCCTGGAGCCGGGTGTGCTCGGCCTGCACCTGCTCGCGGCTCGCGTAATGGAAGGCGAAATGGGGGCCGGCGGCCTTGTACTCGGGGCTGAGCAGGGCGATGCCATCGCCGCCATCGGGTCGCTGCAGGTAGGCCCAATCGCTGGCATCCCAGGTGAGCTCCAGGCCCATGGCGCCATAGAACCGCTTGGCCCTCTCCATGTCCTGCACCCGCAGGGCCACGTGACCCAGCCAGGATTGCCGGCCCAAGGGGCTGATCTCCTGCTGGCTGCCGGCCGGTTTGATGCCGTCGACTGCCTGCTGCCCTACCGCCATGGTGTTCCTGCCTTTGCGCTGAGGCCATTCTTGACCGCAACAGGCCCTGGCGTGGCTGCCGGCCAGGGTCCAGGAGGACTTGCAGGGCCAGGCAACCGAAAAACAGCTGGCAGCCCGGGCAAATCCTGGGGGTTCGGGCTCACCCCTCGGCCAGCCAGGTGGCCGCATCGCAGGCGTGGTAGGTGAGGATCAAATTGGCGCCGGCTCGCTTGAAACACAGCAGGGTTTCGAGCACGATCGAGCGCTCATCAATCCAGCCCCGTTCGGCTGCCGCCTTCACCATCGAATATTCGCCGCTCACGTTGTAGGCCGCGATCGGCAATTCGGTTTCGCCGCGCAGGCGATAGATGATATCGAGATAGGCCAGGCCGGGCTTGACCATCAAAATGTCGGCCCCTTCCTGCTCATCGAGCAGGGCCTCGGTGAGGCATTCGCGGCCATTGGCCGGATCCATTTGATAGGTGGATTTATCCTTAGGGATCGGCTTGCCCGCCACGGCCCGGGGCGCCGAATCGAGGGCTTCGCGGAAGGGGCCGTAGTAGGCCGAAGCGTATTTAGCGGTGTAACTGATGATGCCCACATGCTCGAAACCCTCCTCATCGAGCGCTTCGCGAATCGCCCCAACCCGGCCATCCATCATGTCGCTGGGGCCGATCAGGTCGGCGCCGGCCTTGGCCTGGGCCACGGCTTGGCGGCAGAGGATTTCGACGGTTTCATCGTTGAGCACGATCCCTTCGGAGCTAACGATGCCGTCATGGCCATCGCAGGAATAGGGATCGAGGGCCACATCGGTCATGATCATCATGCCGGGGTAGGCCACCTTGATGCGCCGGATCGCCCTAGGAATCAGGCCGCCTTCGTTGAAAGATTCGGCGCCATCTTCGGTTTTGAGCCCATCGGCCACCTTGGGGAAAAGCACCACACAGCGGATACCCAAGCCCCAGGCACGACCCACCTCCTGCACCAACCCTTCCAGGCTCCAGCGCTGGGCGCCGGGCATGGCACTAATCGGCTCGTTGGTCGCACCCTCGTGCACAAACAGGGGGTAGATGAAATCGGCGGCACGGAGCTGGTGCTCCCGAACCATGGCCCGCAGGGCTGGCGTGCGCCGCATCCGGCGGGGGCGGTAGGTGAGCTCCATGGCGAACTTCAAGCTGGGCGGATCCTACGGAGCCAGCCTGGCTGCAGGGGTCTGCCCCAATTCAGAGGCGTGCCTGCTCGATCCAGTCGACGCGGGGATCGACGCGGCGCTCGGCGCGCAGTTGCTCGAGCAGTTGGCGCTCCGCCTCGCTGAAACTGGGGGGCAGGCGCAGGCTGAGGCTGAGCAGCAGGTCACCGCGGCCGTCCTTGATCGGCCAGCCCTTGCCCTTGAGCCGCAGGCTGCGGCCCGGCTCCATGCCGGCAGGCACCTGCACGGTGGCTTCGCCATCGGGGGTGGCCACCCGCACTTCACCGCCGAGGGCCAGCTCATCGAGGCTCAAGGGCAGTTCGGCCCGCAGCAGGTCGCCATCCAGGCTCCAAACGGGATGGTCGAGCAGCTTGAGGTTGAGGTAGAGGTCGCCGCGGCGGCCGGTGCCGGGCTGGAGGTTGCCCTTGCCCTTGAGCCGCAGGCGGCTGCCGGTTTTCACCCCGGGCGGAAT